>ENA-UOOM01001260-UOOM01001260.1-fermentation-metagenome-genome-assembly--contig:-NODE-1260-length-24962-cov-6.745574_pt1 | contig 24962 bp, 20 predicted proteins | sample MGYA00245781_ERZ724031 | MGnify/ENA primary metagenome ERZ724031 (study PRJEB28704, sample SAMN03018317) | fermentation metagenome | biome: anthropogenic terrestrial biome; feature: soil; material... | reverse complement strand
TTGAGTTCAAACAAGGTTATGAAACATTTATAGGTGAAAGGGGTGTTTCCCTTTCCGGAGGACAAAAACAAAGAATTTCTATTGCAAGAGCCCTAATAAAGGAACCCGAAATACTAATTCTTGACGATTCGGTTTCTGCCGTGGATACGGATACCGAAGAAAAAATACTGACACATCTTAAAGAAAATCGAAAAAATAAAACTAATGTAATAATTGCTCATAGAATTTCAACAATTCAAGATTCTGACCTGATAATAGTATTAGATGAAGGAAAAATCGTTGAAACCGGAAATCATCACGAATTGCTGCAAAACAAAAAAGGGCTGTACAGCTCAATTTATGAAAAACAATTGCTTGAAAAAATGTTGGAGCAGGAATAGAGGTGGGGATATGGAAAAAGAACAATTAAAAAAAATAGATAAAAAATTATTGAGGCGGCTTTTAAAATATGCAAAACCCTATGTTTTAAACTTTGTGATTGCAGTTGCAATTATTGTAGTAATAGTTGCATTTGAGCTATATCAGCCTGTCCTCATCGGTCAGGCTGTTGACGGCTTTCTTTCAAAATACACAAACAAAGCGGTAGTTATTACAGAAGCGGAACAAAGCTTGCATGCTGCCGGTATAATAAAAACAGGCTTTATTTATCTTTTAACTGTTATAGCAGTATTTCTGCTTCAATACAGCCAGGCCAGAATATTGGCACGCACAGGTCAAAATATTATTTACAATATAAGAATGGAAATATACACTCACTTAAGTAAACTTTCACTAAGCTTTTTTACAAAAAACCCAATCGGAAGACTGGTAACCAGAGTCACCAATGATACAGAGGCACTTAATGAAATGTATACCAGTGTAATTGTTAATATTATGAAAAGCATATTTGTATTGTTCGGAGTAATTATTACAATGATTTCATACAACATAAGGCTATCCCTTTTAACATTTACGGTAATACCCTTTATAATAGTTTTTACATTTACCTTTAAAAATATTTCGAAAAAAAATCACAGGAAAATAAGAAGTAGAATTTCAGCAATGAATGCTTTTATATCGGAACATGTGTCAGGAATGAAAGTTGTTCAAATATTTGCTGTTGAAGATGCAACCTTTAAAAAGTTTAAAAATGAAAATGAAAAATTAAAGAAAGAAAATATGAAACAACTATTTACCTTCAGCATTTACAATCCTACAAATTATTTAATGAGGATTGCCGCAACCTGCATACTGCTGTGGTTTGGAGGCAAAATGGTCATAGAAGGCTCTGTCAGCATAGGAACGATCGTTATATTCCAAGGGTACATCACTAAATTTTTCGAGCCCATACAGGAGCTTGCAGAACAGCTTAATATAATCCAGTCAGCCTCGGCAGCTTCTGAAAGAATTTTTCTTCTGCTAAATGAAGAACCTGAAATTAATGACAGCGAAAATGCAATTGAAATTGACAACTTTAAAGGAAGTATCGAGTTTAAGAATGTATGGTTTGCTTATAAAGAGGATGAATGGATATTAAAGGATGTATCTTTCAAGGTTAACCCCGGTGAATCCGCTGCTTTTGTAGGAGCGACAGGCGCAGGAAAAACAACCATTCAAAATTTAATATGCAGATACTACGATATTCAAAAAGGAGAAATATTGGTAGACGGAATAAACATCAAGGACATTAAAGTTTCAAGCTTAAGAAAAAATATCGGTCAGATGCTTCAGGATGTATTTTTGTTTTCAGGCGATATTAAAAGCAATATCAGGCTTAAAAACGAGAGCATAACAGATGAAGAAATAATTGAATCATCGAAGTATGTTAATGCAGACAGCTTTATTTCAAAATACGATGACACTTATGACCACCATGTTATTGAAAACGGAGCTGCCTTTTCCGCAGGACAGAGACAGCTGATATCATTTGCCAGGACATTGGCATTTAAGCCGGATATACTAATCCTTGATGAAGCAACGGCCAACATTGATACAGAAACAGAGGTTTTAATTCAGGATGCACTTAAAAAGCTAATGAAGGACCGAACAACATTGATTGTAGCCCACAGGCTTTCAACCATTCAGAATTCTGACAAAATAATTGTAATGCACAAGGGAAGAATTAGAGAAGAAGGAACACATCAGGAGCTGTTGGCTAAAAAAGGTATATATTACAAGCTGTATAAACTGCAATATGAGCATGCGTAATACAATAGACAGAAGTCGAAAAGATTAATGATAATAATTTAGGAGGAGCTTATGGTTAAAGTAGTAGCAAAAGGATATTTTTATGAAGACAAAACAGAAGAAGCGATAAAGATATATGAAGAGTTGGTTGAAAAAACGAGGCTGGAAGATGGGTGTATATCATACAATTTATTCAGAGATAAAAATGATTGCTCAATCTTAACAATGATTGAAGAATGGAAAAGTCAGGACGCTTTGGATAAACATATGAAAACAGAGCATTTCACAAGATTGGTACCCCAGTTGGGAAAATTAAGAAAAAGCAGCGAGCTAAATACTTACGAATTGGTACTGTAACTGTAAATAAAAAGGTGATACGACCACATCACCTTTTTGTATGCCCTAACTCCGTTTTTCTGAGTCCTTTTTCAGAAAAACGGCTGATAGGGCAATCGCACAGAATTCCCAATTTATACGGCGTAAGGAGCAGATAAATTGGTGAATTCCCCAGTGTTTATTTCTTATTGATTATTCCTTAAATCTGTCGAATATATTCCTAATCTTCGGTATGGATAAAATCACCACTGTGGCAATTGCTTCAGGTAAAATATATGTCATATTGTAAAAAAATGACCAGGATACAGCATTGAATCCTTCTGCCGCATACATTCCCCAAAAAATTATTCCCGAAAGAACAACTACTAAGTATCTACCTAAAACACCTATACAGTATCCCTTAATCATACCATTCTTTGAGTTTCTTAATAGTCCTCCAATACCTATTGCACCAAATCCAAGGGGATAATCCATAAACAATTGAACAGGATGAATTACATATGGATTTAGCACCAAGTCCATAAGACCGTATGCGAGACCTGCTAATATACCTTGTCTTGGTCCGAACAAATAGCCTACCAAAAATAATGCGAACATGCTAAAAGCAGTTATTGATCCGCCATGTGGCATCCTAAACAATGTTACATTATTTAAAACGAATGTTACAGCCAATAAAACAGCTGTTTTTACCAGCACTGATACATCATTTGTTTTTTTATTTGTTCTCATTACCAGCAATAATAAAATAAATATTACTGCTACTGTTGTAATCTGCCCGGGAACAGATTCAAAAAATAATTGTAAAACTTCTCCTGACATAAAAAACCTCCCACTTTCGCTGGGAGGGGCTAAACTATGCTTTACGGTCGTCTTCCTTTCGCCGGTATTAACCGGATCAAGTTTTGAGGGTAAATTCTCAGCATTTAAGCACCCCTAGCGAATTACTTTATTTTATTATAAATGTATTATATCACTAATTATATTTATTTCAACTGAAATTTTTTTAATGCCTTTAATAACTCAACTCACCATAACTCAAGTCCTATAATCAACATTTTTAGAAATACGTCACTTTTTGTCTATATATGAATAATATAATTATAAACTATTTCATTATTGAAATGGCCAAATATTCATCAGAAAGGAATGAAGATATTGATTAGACGTGATGACAATAATTATATACCTATGGTACCATATATGCCTGAAAATCCATTGCCTGGATACGGATACGTGCCATATCAAATAAACCCGCGTTATTTCAACAATTTAAATGAGGCGTTTGTCCATGGCACCGTATTTCCGGATTTAGTTACTCCATATTTAGAATTTCTTCAAAGAGGGGTGTAATTATGGTTAATTATAACAGAACAAATCAAAGATTAAATCAGCAGCAGGAAATGCTGTTGGAAATACAAAAGCTCCAATTTGCAGCCTTAGATATAGCCCTATTCTTAGATACTCATCCAAACGATCCGGTTGCCCTATACAGGCATAAAATGTACACTGACCAATTAAAAGAAATTAAGGACGACTATGAAATGCAATTCGGTCCAATGACTATATTCGGGCATGAGTTCGGGGACAACTGGCGTTATATAAACAGCCCATGGCCTTGGGAATAATTTTAATATTTTAGATCATATAGAAAGGAATGATTATGCTCTATGTTTATGTATGAAAAAAAATTACAGTATCCTGTAAGAGTATCAAATAAAGACGTAAGAATGGCTAAGGCTGTTTTAAATCAATACGGCGGACCTGACGGAGAATTAAGCGCAAGCATGAATTATTTAACTCAACGATTCAGCATGCCTTTAAATGAAACAAAAGCATTATTGACAGATATTGGGGCTGAAGAACTTGGGCACATGGAAATGGTAGCTACTTTGTTTAAAAAATTAATTAGCGGAGCTACCAAGGAAGAACTAATCCAAGCGGGTATGGGAGGATATTTCTCTAATCACGAGACCTGTCCATTCTTAGTTTCCGCAGACGGTGAACATTGGGAATCAAAATTTACACAGGCGAAAGGAGACCCTATAGCAGATTTATACAACGATATGGCTGCAGAGCAGAAAGCAAGAGCCACTTACGAAAATTTAATCCTATTAACCGATGACCCTCTTGTAAAAGACACATTAAGATGGCTGAGAGAACGTGAAATTGTGCATTTCCAAAGATTCGGCGAAGGATTAAGATTGGTTGAGGAATACACCACAAGCAAAAGATTCTTTTAACTATTTAAAAAACGCCTATGAGAAACCTTATTCTCCATAGGTGTTTTTTTATTGTCGGAAGCGGTTAACCCCGACAATTTAATTTGTAGTTTTATCTAATTTGCAGAATAACAACAATAATATTATTAATACACAAATCCATATTGCCGCTTTATCTATAAATAAACTGGAAAGACCTCCTGCAATAACCCCAATTATAAATGAAAGAAAAGTAATTAAGTACGCTATAAATTCAGTAACACTATTCTTATTTCTTTCAAGAAACATATTTGTGAAAAGCTGTGCAAGAGTCCTTAAATTTCCGGTCATAATCGTTGTATTATGTGCCAGATTTTTTGATTTTCTAAAACTGCTTAATTGGAACATTGTTATGAATGATAATGTAAAATTAATAATATGATCTATAGAGTTGGACCATATGCAGCCGATTATGAACAAAGTAATGATTTCTGTTAAAACTATAACTTTATTAAACAAATCATCCCTATTAATTTTATTTCTGATAATTGTTGCTGTAACAACGCCTATGAAACCGCCGATTACCGGAGTTAAACTATTCCATAATTGAACACTGTCATTCAATACTATTGATAAACCAATCCTTACTAAATTGCCTGTATGGAAACTTACAAACGCTCCTCCCCGCGTAAAATAACTGTATGCATTCAAAAAACCACCTATAAAGGTTAAACTTCTCATAAATGCATAGCTGTCTTCCGGATGCTTAATAGTTTCACTAAACTTCATATGATATATTCTCCTTTTCTTAGTACAGTGTCAAAGACACTCCATGTTATGTTAACCATTTACAATGTAAGAAGCTTTATAGTTTTTCAAATAAAATAACGCTCCTCTTCTTTTATATTATAATCAAAATAAAGAAATAAGTGAATCAAAATATTTCATATAAAACAAGTAAAGGCATGCATTGATAAATGCATAACCTTTATTGTTTTTATTTATGAAGGATTGATTAAAAAACTATTTTAATAATTCAGCAACTGTTAATTTATAGATTTTTGCACAGTTTTTAACTTGATATGCATAACCGTATTCATTTGCAGCATGCATTCCGCCGCCTGAAGGTCCGAATGTAATTGTAGGAATTCCCAATGATACGGCTAATATATTAGAATCACACACGGATGGGTCATAGGCCACCGGTAAATTTTCACCTGTAACTTCTTTAAATTTAGCTTGAATAGTTGTAACTAAATAATCATCCTCTTCCAATGCAAAAGACTGCATATAAGGTGATACTCTTGGTTTAAGACGCACATCTACTTTATCTTCTATCCCTAACTCTTTTGCTGCACCCAAGATTTGTTCAATGCATGTATTTTCATCTTCACCCGGAACCACATATCTGTCAACAAATATATAACAATTCTCCGGAACTACTAATGTACCTGCATTACCGCCTTCTATATAACGAACACACCATGTACCATGTTTTAAACGTGGATGAGCTAAAGTAGGCAATGCTTCAATTTTACCGACAAGCTTTCCGGCAGCTATAAGAGCATTCTCACCAACTCCGGGATAATGACTTGCATGTGCCGCTTTTCCTTTTACGTTAACCTCAAAGCTATAACGGCCTCGGAATCCGATTGCTACATTATCATAACGGCATTCTGCCATAATTGCATAATCTGCGGTAATTCCTTCCTCAACCAGCTGATATGTTCCTTTACTTAAACCTTCTTCATCTGCAACAAAGCAAGCCATTATACGGCCGTTAAATTCATCCTTATGCTGCGTATAATATTCCATAGTATCCAATATTGCAGCTAAGCCGCCTTTCATGTCCATTGCTCCAAGACCATGAACTTTATCGCCGATTTCAGTTGGAGTAAGAGGATCTGTTTCCCAGCCTTTTGCAATTGCCACTGTATCTATATGACCAATCAGCATAACAGTTTTTCCGGGCTTATTGCTATCTAATATTGTCCATATTGATGGTCTTACCTTTGCATCTTTATCTTCAGGAAAATAACTGTAATGTGGTTCTAATCCCATCTTACGTAATTCCTCAGAAATATAATCTGCAATATCTACTTCATGTCCGTTTACTGAATTGATACTAATCATATCATACCAACGTTTAATTATCTTTTCCAAAACAATCTCTCTCTTTCTTTTATTTTATTTATTTAATTTTATATTACTACTTAGTTATTTTTTTTTATTTTTGCCATTCCAATTCCGGTGATTGAATATATAATTGAAAAAATAATAGATAACCATAGCATTGGTGCAAATGGCATAAATGCCATATTACTTACTCCCAATGTGGTTGCAGTATATGAACCGGTTGTTGCCCATGGTACCAATGGTGCTAATCCTGTTCCTGTATCAAGCATAATTCTCATTAAGTTCTTCTTCTCAAGACCATATTCAGGGAATAAGTCCTTAACCATACCGCCTATTACAGGATAAGTTACATAGTATGCTCCTATGATTAGGAAGAATATCGAATGTATAAGAAGAACTCCCAAGGACATGCTTTTATCGCTCTTAGCAACCTTTTTAATATAATTAAATAACACGTCTACCACACCGGCTGTACGAAGCGGTGCTCCAAATATTCCTGCTGCCATTAATAATCCGATAGTACTTAGCATACTTGTGAAGCCGCCTCTGTTCAGCATTGAATCTACTACTTCCGAGCCTGAGCTTCCGGCATATCCTGAATACATTGCATTAAGAATGCCCGTTAAGCTTGCTCCTTGAAAAATTGCCGCTAAAATTCCACCTACTACTATACCAGCTACAAATGTAGGAAGTGTAGGTTTTTTCATTACAATAAGAATTATAACTACAAGTACAGGAAGTAACAATAATGGACTTAAATTAAAGTTAGAAGAAACAGTTGAAAGTATATCTTCATAAATAGTTCCGCCTACTGTCGTTCCTTTACCAAATTTCAATCCATAAATTACAAAAAAGATCATGGAAATTATATATGCCGGACCTGTTGAAATAAGTGAGTGTTTAATTCCTTCTATCATAGGAACATCTGTTACTGAAGCAGTAATAACCGGTGAATCGGACAACGGTGAAACCTTATCTCCAAAAAAAGCACCAACACATATGGCACCAGCTGCAACTTCCGGAGGTACTCCAAGACCTTGCGCAACTCCCATACATGCAATGCCGACAGTAGCCAATGTACCCCAAGATGTGCCTGCCAATACAGACATAAATGTACATAATAAGCAAATAATAGGTAAGAACAAACCCGGTGTTATAATTTTCATACCATAATATATCATTACAGGTACTGTTCCGGAAATCATCCAAGTTCCTACCAATGTTCCCACAGCTAATAGGATCAACATAGCTACTATCATTGATGAGATAGTGTCTTTAATATCTTTTTGCAAATCGTCATATTTGATTCCAAAAGACCATGCCATTAAACACATAACTATGCCATCTACCGCTAATACAATACGATTATTAACTTTTAAAACTAATAACCCCACTACAATAATTGCGATACCGACCGCAAGCATTGACAAGGCTTGCCCCGGCTTTACGATTTTTTTGTTACCATTTTCCATTTAATATTCCTCCGTGATAATATTAATTAATTTATTGTAAATTATTTTACACATAAATTAGTAGCAAATTCCATGCCATTAAACTTTTTTATCTTTTTTATTAAATATTCCTAAAAAAACGTTAACATATACATATTTTTAAAAAATATATAAAAAACAATTCCATGTTGTTCCATTAAAATGACTTTTGGGGTTATTTGCGGGATGCTGTTTTGTTTTTTCAAAAAATACAATTAATAAGTCTATTTTTGTAAACTATTTATATATTTTTGTTGCATTTTATTTAGTTTTTAATTATACTCTTAATTGATTTATAAAAATATTGGGGTCAAATTAAATCTTATAGTTGTTTATGGGATTAAAACGGGAGGTTTTATAATGAAAACTTTATTACTTGTGGCAAAACGTGAATATGCCATGAACTTATATTACGCAGAGCTTAAAAAGGTATTTAAAAATCGATTAAATATTATTCCTTGCTATCACGTGGGTGAAGATAATACTTCTTTAACTACCAGTAAAATTTCAAATGCAGATATTGTACTTATTACCAATATCTACTCCTTTCCTGTAGCCAGAAGACAAATGCGCAGTGACGCTAATATAATAAACCTTAACTTTACATTTTCCCGGGAAAAAATTGAAGAGCTTAAGCAATTTCCGGTCGGAACAGAGGCTTTAGCCTGTTTCAATTATTATTCATCTGCTCAGCAAACCGTTAACGCCCTTTATGAATCCGGCGTATCCAATCTGAATTTATACATTGACTACCCCGGAAATTATAATGTAATCGATAAAAAAATTGATATTGCAATTACTTCCGGATATACCGAAAAACTGCCCGATGGTATACCTATTTTTGATTTGGGGCTGCGTAAAATAGAGCTTTCCACACTGCTTGATATCGCAGTCAAAGCAAATATTCTTGATGACGAACTCAGAGACTCAATTACATCCTATTGTAAAGACATTGCAACACCTGACAGTTATCTTTCACATTTTTATGATTTATCATCCGCTACAACTATACAATTAAAAACTATTATGGAATGTATAGATTACGGAGTTGTAATTTATAATAAAAATCTGCAGGTTATAAACTATAACCAAAATTTTGCCCAAGTTTTAAAACTTCCCTCCAATCTTTATAAAACTAATTTAAATGATCTTGTCAAAGACTCTGAATTATATGAGTTTGCTGATTGTAAGTCAGAAATATATAATCAATTATGCACGTTAAAAAAGCGAGATATAAACCTTTCCGTTACTAAGCGTGAGATTAACAATGGCATTCATGAGGAAATTTTATATATGCTTATTATTAAAGACATAACAGAATTGACTGACATGGAAGCATCTTTACGACGTCAAATCACAAAAAGAGGTCTAATAGCTAAATATACATTTATGGATATTAAAGGTGCAAGCCCTGCCATCGAACAATGTATAAGCAAGGCAAAGAAAATAGCACAAATTGATAAACCTACTCTTATAATAGGTGAAAGCGGAACAGGTAAAGAGCTATTTGTACAATCTATACACAACGCATCAATACGCTCTCGATATCCGTTTGTAGCCATGAATTGTGCGGCAATACCGGATTCCTTGCTGGAATCGGAACTTTTCGGATATGAAGAGGGAGCCTTCACAGGTGCACGAAAGGGCGGTAAAGAGGGTCTTTTCCAGATGGCTCAAAAAGGCACATTATTTCTTGACGAAATCGGAGAGCTTTCCCTTTCAACGCAAGCTAAGCTTCTTCGCGTATTAGAAGAAAAAGAAATAATGCGAGTTGGAAGTGACAGGCTGCTAAGTGTAGATGTAAGAATAATTGCGGCAACAAATCGCAACTTAAAAGCCTTGGTTGACACAAGTGAATTTAGATTAGATTTATTTTTCAGGCTAAATACTCTAACGGTAAATATACCTCCGTTACGTTCACGACAATCAGATATTACACTTCTGATAAATGAATTTTTACTTAGAGAAAATCAAGGAAAAATAAAGTTTGACCCGAAAGTATGGAATTTTCTTCTGAACTACAAATGGGATGGAAATGTTCGCGAACTTAAAAACTGCATAGAATATGCCGCAAATATTTCGGATGACTATATATCAGCCGAACATCTTCCTGATTATATTTTGCAAGAATATAACAGTGAGGTTCACGCTTATTCATTTATAAATAAAACTGCCGAAACCATAAGCGAAAGCGATAAAGAATCTTTAATAGCAATACTATCGCTTTTAACATATAAACCCATGGGAAGACGCTCAATAATGCAATCTTTAAAGGAAGAAAACCTTGATATTACAGAATACCGCTTGAGAAGTTTATTGGACTACCTAAGTCAAAACAAATATATAATTGTTGGAAAAGGTCGTTCAGGATGCTCTCTTTCAGGCTCCGGAAAAGAATTGTTAAACACTTTATTAAATGAAAAATAAATGTTACACCCTCACTTTTTCAAAAAACTCCTCAAAATATGAAAACGGAACCAACATTCCGTTTTCATATTTTCATAATTAATTGGCACTGCATATTAAGCCACTCCTGCACACATTTGAATAGCAAAGGCTGAATTGCCGGATATGATTCTTCACTTTTTGGTTCAGAGGAGGCTTGCTGCTCTTAATATCCGCTTAAAGTCTTTGTTTTAAGCATGGGATTCAGTCTTTGGAAAATCACGTAATCGGAGGAGGATTTAGAGCCCGTCCATCCCTGTGTCAAGCCTGAATCTTCCGACTTCCTCGCGCAGTGTGACTGCCTGTGCGGACATTTCCTCGCTTGTGGCAGAGTTTTCCTCCGCTGTAGCTGCATTGGTCTGCACAACAGCTGAAACCTGGAAAAGTCCCTGTTCGATTTGTTTGATTGCATTAGCCTGTTCAGCAGATGCCTGTTCGATTTTATTGAAACTTTCAGTAACTTTGATAGCGCTTTTCCCTACATCTTGCAGGACCTGTGCTGTCTGTGCGGTTATTTGCATACCTTCGGAGACAGTATTAACAGAATTTCGTATTAAATCTGATGTTTTTTTTGCAGCCTCCGCGGACTTTGCAGCAAGATTACGTACTTCATCGGCAACAACCGCAAATCCTTTGCCGGCAGCTCCGGCACGAGCTGCTTCAATGGCTGCGTTTAACGCTAATATATTCGTCTGGAACGCTATGTCCTCGATGACCTTCGTGATATTGGCAATCTGATTAGACGCAGAGCCGATTTCTTCCATAGCTTCCGTAAGCTGTTTCATATGCTCATTTCCTGCATTTATACCCGCATCGGCTTCATCTATATAACGAGACGCAATCTTTACATTCACCGAATTCTCCGAAGCTTGTTCCGCAATCTCTACAACTGAAGCATTCAGTTCTTCAACAGCAGATGCCTGCTCCGTGGAACCTGTTGCAAGAGCCTGCGCTCCGCTTGCAACCTGGGAAGCGCCTGTGCTTACCTGCTCCGCTGCGATGTCGATGTTTCTCAATGTACTGTTCAGCGAAGTGGATATATTCTCAAAAGCCGAGCGGATAGAAGCAAATTCTCCGGCATAGTCTTCATTGAGATTAATGCGCATATCTCCCTGAGCCATATTTTCAAGATTATAAGTAATTTCCTTTATATATGCTACATATTGACTTAGCTTCAAAACGGTTTTGTTGATTGCAATTGCCATTTGTCCCGTTTCATCTCGTGAACTCACCTGCGCCGAAACATTTAATTCCCCTTCAGCAATCAAGTTAGCCGTATGTGTCAACTTCTTGATTGGTGTAACAATCTGCCTGGATATAAACAAAATCATAATGAAAATAACTGCAGCAGCAATCGTAAATATAGTTAACATTGCAGTTCGGACAGTGGTATATTCCCGATAAAATTCTACATCCGGCAAACCTGTAGCAACCATCCATCCCGTATTTCCGACTGCTGCAACATAGCCGTGGCTTTTAATTCCGTGAGAAGAATATCCTAAGCTTCCTTCCGACTTAGAAAGCATGGCTCTTTGAATGTTATCCGACATATCAGTGTCAGAAACATTCTTGTTAATATTTTCGGAAGCAGGATGATAGATAACCTGACCCGACCCGGTTGTGAGAATGTAGAATCCGTTTTCGCCCAAGGTGTAGGACTTGATGCTCTCCTCGAGCGCGTCCAGTGAAAAATCCACACCCGCTGCACCCACAATTTCATCGCTTCCCGACTTATACACAGGACTAATTACACTGACAATCTGAGATTTCGTGACCTTATCTTCATATGGATCTGTCATAATAGTATGGTTAGATTCAGAGAGCTGTATATACCAATCGCGTTCTGCTACTGTCCAATCCTCACGTAAAATAGCTCCATCCGCCTGAGCAAGCTGGCTTGAATCGATATCCGCTACCCAAACGGCTTGAATGGTATCCTCATATGCCGACTGGATATTTTCCATTGTCTCCTTTATCGGAATTAAGCCTTCGTGCTCTTCAATTATTACTCCGGTAACCAACTCTCCAAATAACGCCTGAACCTGGCTGTTATAGGATAGTTGCTCGGTTATATCAATATATTTTCCGAAATAAGCGTTGATTTCATGGGCTGCCGACTGTGAATCCGCACTTAACTTATTAGTCGTAAGTTCGGTAACGGCGGCACTTATTAAGCTCATCATTATGATGCCCACAACCAAGTAAGAAATGATTACCGGCCCTCCTACAAATATGAGAATCTTCGACAGAAGTGTCTTAAGCCCTCTCTCGGAGAGATTTAAGCTTTGTTTGTTTCTTTTAGCCCGTTTATACATGTTTATGTATCCTCCAATTATTATGTAATTTTATTTCATTCGGTTTATTAAAACAATGTACATAAATTTTGATGCCGTTAATATTTCTCATGCCAGCTTGAACTTTCCCACCTCTAAGCGCAGCGCATCAGCCTGTGCGGACATTTCCTCACTTGTGGCGGAGTTTTCCTCCGCTGTGGCTGCATTGGTCTGCACAACGGCGGAAATCTGGAAAAGCCCCTGTTTGATCTGCTCAATGGCTATAGCCTGCTCAGCGGAAGATTTCTCAATTTTTCCAAAGCCTTTAGTCACTTCGTCGGCACTCGTTGCTACATTTTTCAATATCTGCGCTGTCTGACCGGTTATTTCCGCTCCCTTTTCTACGGTTGCCACAGACGCTTCAATCAGCTCGCTGGTCTGCTTGGCAGCTTCTGCTGATTTCGCGGCAAGGTTTCGAACTTCATCCGCCACAACCGCGAAGCCTTTGCCGGCAACTCCGGCACGGGCTGCTTCAATAGCAGCATTCAACGCCAAAATATTGGTTTGGAACGCAATGTCTTCAATTACCTTCGTAATATTAGCGATCTGTTTGGAAGCAGTACCGATGTCCTCCATTGCTCGTGTAAGCTGCTCCATATGCTCGTTACCGGCATTTACGCCTTCGTCGGATTGTTTCATGGATTTATACGCAACTGAAACTATGTTAGAATTTTCCGCCGCCTGCTCCGATATCATTTCGATGGAGGAGGAAAGCTCCTCTATCGAAGATGCCTGCTCAGTGGAACCGGCCGCAAGAGCCTGTGCTCCGCTTGATACCTGTTCAGAACCTGTCGCCACCTGTTCAGCCGCCGCATTGATGTACCTGAGCATATCGCTGATCTTAGTTATCATTTCGTACATTGACTCCATCATGGGAGCGTAGTCTCCTACATATAATTTTTTTACCTTGCTGCCCACAGTGAAATCGCCTTTTGCCAAACCATCCAGCCCATATGAAATATCTCTGATAATAGCCGTCAATGTACTCGACATATTCCGGAAGGTCTCTGCCAACATACCGGTTTCATCCTTTGAATTTATATCAATTTGAACATTCAGGTCACCCTGAGCCAGCCTGTCGGCGGCCTCCACAACCAGAGCTATCCGCCCGGATATACCTCGTGCGATAAACACCCCCACCAGAACCGCCGCAATCACTCCTACAAAAATGCCGCCTGCCATAATAAGCTTGGAGCTTGTTACCAACTGTCCATTGGTTTTGATCTGATGTCCGGAGTAATCCTTGTTGTATTCAACCAAGTCAGCAATGGCACCCTCCATGACCTGAGCCAGAGTGTGAAGCTCTCCTCCGTCGCTTAATATGCTAAATGCTTCATGACGGCGTTCTGTATCCATAGCAATATCGCTGATAAATCTCGTGCTGCTCTTGTTAATCGCACCTAAAGCAGACTCGACTGCATCAATCAGTTTCAGCTCCTGTCCTACTTCCTCTGCTTTATATTTCTCCAGCATCTTCCTGTACTTTAACAAATTGTCGTCTATTAGACCTTTATGGTTATTTAACGCCTCTGCGCATCCTTCCTTATCTGCTTTAAGTTCTGCCAGCGACATTTCAAAAAGGTCTGTCCGAATTTCCTGAAAAGAAGCACTGATCCTTTCCATACATTCCAATGCAATGACAGAATCCTCATACGCAACATGATATGAAGTACCGACACTGTCTAAGTTTACGATGCCAACAATTCCTATAACTCCTGCAATCACTGCAACAATCAAGTACCCGCAAGCAATTTTAAATCCGATTTTTAGGTTTCTCATCCATTTTATCATGGTTTTTATCCTCCAATTTTAATTCATGAAAATGCCGTTTCCGGCAGGTTTAATACTTTAAGGTCCTATCCTGTTTTAACCATTCATTTTTGCAATATATAGTGCATCCTCACTTTATTTATACAGAATATCTACAGAAATACTTCCGTCCATGGCAACAATGCAATGATGACTCTTAGAGTAACACCGCATGACTGCCATAGCATACAACATAATGCCGAGCAGCGGACCTCTATTGCATGGTACAGAAATACAAAAATACAAAATAATGCCGGAGATACGGCGGGGACAATCAAATATCCCCTTTTATCAAATTGTTATAGTGGTGTTTTATCTTTAAGAAAGCAGTAGTCTGCATGATTTGTGCCAAAATAAGAAAGGTATTTCCCATTAAACCTATTCAATATCATAAGTAAAAACTTGCATGACAAACATTATCCATGCAAGGATATCAAACAGCCCTGCAAATAAAGAGCATATATTGCGGAATCTTTTTTATGCTGAACCATATAAACGAAGCCTAAGATTGCGGAAAAAAAGATGCCTTAAAATAATGGCAAGAATAATAGATGCTATGTTTAAATTCATTTGCAACTCTCTTCCTCCTATAAAAGGAGCACAGCTGTATCAAATATTCTCACTTTAGGTGTCCTTATACGGCATATATCGGCTCTTATAGTGATTTTTTGAATACAAGTCCTAAAAAAAATATATAAGCATAAGTATCATTTTTTAACCGGACAATTTTATGTCATCAGATAAAAATAATCCTATTCACAAAAAAGTTTAATATAAAGCTGACAAATATGAAAAAGCTGCATTTCATTGATTGATTATCAATAAAAATGCAGCTGATGTAGACGATACATTTTAGCTTACTGCGTTATGTTTGATAAATGTTCCTCTGTCCAGCTCGGAAAAAGCAGTTTGAATTTCTTGACGTGTATTCATAACAATAGGACCGCCCCATGCAATTGGTTCTCTGATCTGTTCCCCGGAAAAGAAGAAGAAACGGCAATCCTGATTTGCTTTGAGACAAATGCTGTCTCCCGACCCGAACAAGATAGCAGTCTTTTCCGAATAGCTCTGACCGGCAATCTCCGCATCTCCCAAGATGAGAAATACAAACACGTTTTCGTCCGCTTTGGTTGGCAGTACCGCTTCATTCCCAGCATTTAAGGAAATATCATACATGGTTGCATGCCAATGAGGCAGCTGTATGCCCCGAACATCTTTGTACTGCCCGGAGATTATCCGCACTATACCGAAGTCCTCCTCTTTTATCTTCACCATATCCCTACTGATATCAAAATAAGCCGGCGGTGTCATTTTTTGTGTTTGCTGTAAATTGAGCCATATTTGCAGCCCCAGCATCCGCGGGGATGCTTTGGGCATCTCTTGGTGCAGAATTCCGCTGCCGGCTGTCATCCATTGGCTTTCGCCGCTGCGGATTACGCCTTTATTACCCAGACTGTCCTCATGCTCGATTTCTCCCTCAATCAAGTATGTAATGGTTTCAATCCCCCTGTGAGGGTGCATTTGAAACCCTCTGACGTAATCGTCCGGATTGGTGGAATCAAAGGAATCCAGCATCAGGAACGGGTCAAAATCCTCCACGTTGGTCGGTCCCAACACCCGCACTAAATTGACTCCGGCACCGCCAACAGTCCTGTGCCCCTGCACAGTTTTTATTACTTTTCGCTCATTCCTCGGCAATTCTCCTTTTAATTATTTTTTTCTGTGAATAATTTCTGCATCAATTTCAAATTCAGCTGTAAATCGCTAAATTCCTATTTATCAGTATGGAATAAATAATATACACATTCATAATACCATATTTTTCTACATTTAAAAAGCAATATCTTTCCTTGAAACTCCCAGCTGTAATACTCAAATAAATTACAGCATCAAGCAGATACCGAATTAAATTCTAATGGTATAAAAGTACAACTGCTAAAAGGAGAAGTATATAAAAATGGAGAACAGCTTGACTTAACAGCAAGTGAGTATAAATTGTTATGCATGTTTATGGAAAACCCCGATATTGTTCTTTCGTCGGAACAGATTTTAAGCAAACTATGGGATTGTAACGAAAACTATATAGATAGCAATACTCTTACCGTATATATACGCAGATTGCGTACAAAAATCGAAGACGCTCCGAGCAAACCTCAAAAAATAGTGACGGTTCGGCGTATGGGGTATAAGTGGAATACTGATAATTGAGGTGTATGATGAAAATACTGATAAACAGGAAAATCAAAGAACTTTTTCGTTTGGTATTGCTGCTCATAGTAGCATTTACCTTGATTTCCGCTGCTTTCATAGGTTTTAAATTTGAAAATGCAGCATTGTGCGTATTGGTATGTTCCTTGTGCATGAGTATCTCGATATTGGCAACAGGTTATAAATATTTCAAGGAACAAAATATAATCATGGAAAATGCGGTAACGCAAATCAAAGAATACATTTCCGGAAATCAAAATTCATGTATTGAATGTGATGATGAAGGTGAGCTATACAGACTATTTCATGAAATAAACTCCTTAGTTTCTATTTTGAATGCCCACGCTGAAAATGAGGGGAATGCAAAAAAATTTTTAAAAGATACCATATCCGATATTTCCCACCAGTTGAAAACTCCGCTTGCTGCCCTTAATATCTATAACGGTATTATGCATGAAGAAGCAAAGGATTTACCGACAATCAAGAAGTTTACTGTTCTTTCAGAGCAGGAGATTGACAGAATAGAAACACTGGTGCAAAACCTCTTAAAAATCACGAAACTTGATGCCGGAACAATCATGATTGAGAAAGCTGTAGAAAATGTATCTGAAATGATGGGCAGTATAGAAAAGCACTTTTCTTTTCGTGCCAAACAGGAGGAAAAGGAAATATATCTGTCTGGCAATAATGACGTTACTTTATTATGTGACCGTAATTGGCTGCTTGAAGCAATCAGTAATATTGTTAAAAACGCTTTTGACCATACGCAAAAAGGAAATGCTGTTCATATCGAATGGAAACAACTTGCGTCTGTTATTCAAGTCATCATAAAGGACAACGGAAGCGGTATTCACCCAGAGGATTTACACCATATTTTCAAAAGATTTTATCGCAGTCGTTTTTCTAAAGATACACAAGGTATCGGGCTTGGGTTACCGCTTGCGAAAGCTATTGTTGAAGCACACAGCGGAACAATCGAGGCTGACAGCGAATTAGGTATTGGCACTGCTTTTACAATCAATTTTTTAATTCCTACAAAATTGTAGGGCAAGTGTCATATAACAGTAAGATTGACATGGTAATCTTTCAATATCAAGAAAGAAAGAGGATACCCTATGAATTTATTGGAAGTTAAATCAATTTCTAAAATCTATGGCAGCGGTGAAGCTGCCGTACATGCATTAAAAGATATCAGCTTTTCCGTCCCGAAAGGTGAATTTGTCGCAATAGTCGGAGAATCCGGCTCCGGCAAGAGTACACTTCTGAATATGGTAGGTGCGCTTGATACGCCCACTTCCGGCAAGGTGTTTATCGATGGTAAAGATATTTTTTCCATGAAAGACAGCAGCCTGACAATTTTCCGGCGCAGAAATATTGGATTTATTTTTCAGAGTTTTAATTTGATTCCGGAATTGAATGTTGAGCAAAACATCATATTTCCCGTACTGCTTGATTATCAAAAGCCCGATAAAAAGTATCTTGAGGAATTACTTACGGTGCTTAATTTGAAAGAACGCCGCCGCCATTTACCCAGTCAATTATCAGGTGGACAGCAACAGCGTGTAGCAATAGGACGTGCGCTAATTACGCGACCCTCGCTTATCCTTGCCGACGAGCCGACGGGTAATCTGGACACGCAAAACAGCAGTGAAGTGATTACTTTGCTAAAAGAAGCTGCGAGAAAATATCAGCAGACCATTATTATGATTACCCATAGCCGAAGTATAGCACAGACCGCAGACCGGATACTGCAAGTGTCTGACGGGGTACTGACTGATTTCGGGAGGTGCCGCGAATGAAAAGCTATCTTAGCCTGATTCCGATTTCGGCAAAAGTACACAGACAGCAAAATCGCATGACGCTTTTGTGTATCATCTTTTCTGTGTTCATGGTAACATCTGTATTCAGCATGGCTGAAATGGGCGCCAAAATGGAGCAAGCAAGACTGATGGATAAACATGGCGACCTGTCGTTTCAGGACTTGTTCAACAGTGCAATGGGACAAACGCTTTTATTGATTGCGGCAGTGTTGTTTTTACTGATACTGATTGCCGGGGTACTGATGATTTCAAGCAGTATCAATAGCAGTGTAGCCCAAAGGACAAAGTTTTTCGGCATGATGCGCTGTATCGGAATGAGCAAACAGCAAATTATTCGTTTTGTCAGGCTGGAAGCTCTGAACTGGTGTAAAACTGCGGTTCCGATTGGTATTGTGCTTGGAATTGTAACGTCATGGGGCTTGTGCGCTGCTCTGCGTTTCCTTGTTGGTGAAGAATTTTCTCATATTCCTCTGTTTGATATCAGCGTCATCGGCATTGTCAGTGGAATTATTGTGGGTGTTGTTACAGTTCTCATTGCCGCCGGTTCTCCGGCAAAACGAGCTGCTAAGGTATCGCCCGTAACGGCAGTATCGGGCAATTCAGAAAACACAAATATTCACCATGCAGCAAATAGCCGTTTTTTTAAAATTGAAACCGTCCTTGGTACCCACCATGCAATATCAGTAAAGAAAAACTTGATACTTATGACAAGCTCATTTGCGCTTAGTATTATCCTTTTTTTAAGTTTTTCCGTTTTTATAGAGTTTATCGGCTACCTTATGCCCCAGTTGTCGAATACTTCTGACATCAACATTTCCAGTAGTGACAGTTCAAATTCTGTAGACAGTAAGTTGCTTGATACGATTAGCGGAATGAAAGGTGTAGAACGTGCTTTTGGCCGCAGGAGCAATTTTGATATTCCGGCAGAACTCAATAAAGATAATGTTTTGTCGAGTACGATTGATATGATTTCTTATGATAAATTTGATTTAGACTGTCTGATAAAAGATAAGCATCTTAGAAAAGGCAATGATATTTCAAAGGTGTATGGGAACAGCAATTATGTACTTGCAACTTGGGACAAAGATAGTCCCTTAGTGATAGGTGATAAAATAAGGGTAGGCAATGAGGAATTTGAAATTGCAGGCTTATTGAAATATGACCCTTTCAGCAGTGATGGCAACACAAATGGTAAAATAACGATCATTACTTCCGCTGAAACTTTTGCACGTCTGACTGGTATAACTGATTATTCTCTTATTATGATACAGACAACGAAAGATGCAGCGGACGAGGACGTGACAGCAATCCGTAATGTAGTTGGTGAAGAATACACGTTTAGTGACAAGCGGGAGCAACGTACTACCAGCACTTATATGGCATTTTTGTTCTTTGTATATGGATTTTTAGCAATTATCACTTTGGTTACTGTACTCAATATTATGAACAGTATTTCTATGAGTGTGTCCGCAAGAATAAAGCAATATGGAGCAATGCGTGCAGTCGGTATGGACGAACACCAGCTAACAAAAATGATTGCTGCCGAAGCATTTACCTACGCCTTATCCGGGTGCATAGTCGGCTGTGTAATTGGTTTGTTGCTTAGCAAGTTGTTATATGAAAATCTTATTACCTCCCACTTTAACTACGCCGCTTGGAGTGTACCGGTTATTCCTATAGTGATAATAATCCTGTTCGTTTTCGTTGCCGCTATTGCTGCGGTCTACGTTCCGTCAAAACGGATTCGGAATATGGTGATAACTGATACAATAAATGAACTGTAAGGGTGTTATTTATGAAATGGGCAAAAAAGATTAGACCAAACTAAATACTTGAAAATCTGTATGGCTTTGCAACACTTTCTATTCTTTAGTGGGACATTTATTTGTCCTCTTGACTTTCAGTCCTAATTCGTACTATACTATATGTAATACGAATTAGGATTGTATTTTTTCAAAGAAAGGGAGGTCATAAATGAAAGACTATCGGGAGGAAATCAGACGGATTATGATTTCTGTCAATGTGATTGATGGAATCTATGCTATTGGTGCAAAAAAAATAGGGATTAAGGACAACACCCTCTCTTTGCTTTATGCGTTAGATGACGGGAAACCTCATTCGCAGAAAGAAATTTGCGAGCATTGGCTTATTCCAAAAACAACAATTAACACTATTGTCAAGGAATGTGTTGATATAGGATATATTGTTTTAGTTGCGAGTAATCACACGAAAGAAAAGGAAATCCGTCTTACCGATAAAGGACAAGAATATACAAGAACAATATTGAATCAAGTTTACGAATTAGAACGGCGGGCTATGGAAAAGACTCTTGCCAGTTATTCGCCGGAATTCGTGCAGGCAATAGAACAATTTACAGCTTATTTGAAAGAAGAGTCCGAGCATTTCAGCTATGGAGAGTGAATGATATGAACAGTACAGACAATGAAGAGATTTTTCCTTACCGTATACGAGATTTGACGACAAATGATATAGACCAATACAATGCATTACTCCGTTATGCTTTTCAAGTAACGGAGCAGGATTTGATAAATGCAGGCTGGCAAGGTGATGAAATTAAGCAATCAAAATTTCCGGTATTAGAGCGTGCTGATATACTCGGCTGTTATGACGGTGAAACCCTTGTTTCGCAATTTGCCGTATACCCACTTAATATGAATATTTATAATGAAATCTACTCAATTGGATTTGTCACCAGTGTTTCCACCTATCCCGAATATTCCGGGAAAGGTATTATGTCAAGACTGATGAAGAAAAGCCTGATACGCATGAGGGAAAAAGGGCAATCGTTGGCGCTGCTATACCCGTATTCCATTCCCCTATATAGAAAATATGGGTGGGAGATTATATCTAACAAGATTTCTTATAGCATTAAGGACAGGCAAATACCTTCAAAATCAAAAGCCCCGGGAAGCATTCACCGTGTGAGCTGGGAGAATGAGGATTTTATTAATCTGCATACGCAGTTTGCAAAGCAGACACATGGTTGCCTATTCCGTAATGCTTTAGCTTGGGAGGAATATTGGCGGTGGGATTATGACGATACGGTAGTTGCGATTTATTACAGCGTAGAGAACAAGCCTCTTGGATATATGGTGTACCTAATTCGGAACGATATTATGCATATCAAAGAGATGATTTATCTCAACCGAGAAGCTCAAAAGGGATTGTGGGAGTATATACACGCCCATGACTCTATGATTGACGAAGTTCGTGGAAATACCTATTTCAATGAACCCGTTGCCTTTGACATGGATGACGGAGATATTAAAGAAACCATACGCCCTTACATTATGGGACGCATAGTAGATATAGAGGAGTTTTTTTCTCATTATCGCTGCGACCCATTGGAAAAGAATGTATGTATTTCTTTTGAAATTACTGATGGGGTATTGGATTGGAATAACCGTACATTTTACATTCTGTTTAACGAGGGACACTGTTCACCGACAGACCAAAAAGCTGATTACCATGTTGCCATGTCGATTGCCACTCTGACGACTTTGTTACTCGGGTATAAAACCGTGATACAGCTTTATCGTACAGAGCGTATACAAGGGGACGAACATTCAGTGCGAAGATTGGACGACGTAATTTTGCACGAAGCTCCGTATATTTCAGACTATATTTAATACTTCAAAAAAGGATTTGTTATTTTGTTAGCACATATAAAGCCGAAAACCTGTGTGATTGCGGTTCTCTAAATTTTTTCAAATGGGAATAGATTTGGATAATAAGGAATGGATAATCTGTCCCGTTTGTGGTCAAAAAACACGGACAAAAATAAGAGTAGACACAATACTAATAAATTTACACCTATATTGTCCTAAGTGTAAGCAAGAAAACATTGTTAATGTAAAACAGCATAATATATCAGTTATCAAAGAGCCAGACGCAAAGACGCAGAGCCGATAACTCGTGAGATAAATCACCCGCGTAAACCCTTGATTTACGCGGGATTGTTGTTGGCGGAAGCGGTGGGATTCGAACCCACGAGCCCTTGCGGACTACTTGATTTCGAGTCAAGCTCGTTATGACCACTTCGATACGCTTCCAAATTGAATCTTCAACTCTTATATTTTATACAAAGAATAGTATATTGTCAATATGCATCAATCTTTAAATATTTCTTTTTTATATTTTAGAGCTGTTGGTGTTATTGCTATGCCGCCCAAGGCAGTTTCCCGAAGCTCCGAGGGAAGCTGCCTGCCTACTTTGTACATGGCACTCACAACTTCATCAAAGGGAATTTTGCTGTATACTCCGCTCATTACAAGATCTGCCGAGGTAAGAGCGCTAACGGTGCCGGCAATATTTCTTTTGGCGCAGGGTACCTCAACTAAGCCTGCCACAGGGTCGCAGACAAGACCTAATATATTTTTAATTACTATGGCTGCTGCCGATAATGCCTGCTCGGGAGTTCCCCCCATCATTTCAACAACTGCCGCCGACGCCATGGCTGCCGCCGAGCCGCATTCTGCCTGACATCCTCCTTCTGCGCCGGCAAGTGTTGCATTCTTTGCTATTATTATTCCTACTCCTGCGGCTGTGAATAGGGCATTAATTAACTGTTCCTCTGTCTTTTCTAATTTTTCTCCGGCAGATAAAACAGCTGCAGGTAAAATTCCGCAGGAACCTGCTGTTGGACACGCAACTATTCTTCCCATTGCAGCATTTACTTCAGAAGAAGATAATGCTCTCGCCATTGCTCTGTTCATAAAGTCTCCCGTAAGGGTTTTTCCCATGTCTGCATATTGCTTTATTTTATAAGCATCCCCTCCGATTAATCCGCTAACCGACTGCACCGAATTTTCCTGTGCATATGTGGAGGAATTCATCATAACATGAAGAGTGCTTCTCATTCTGTCCATAACTGTTTTTCGGTCACTTTCGCTTTTTTCGATTTCTTCCTGTATTGAATATTCCCAAATGGGAATGTTTTTTTCATTACATATTTCTATTAATTCTTTTCCGCTTGAAACAAACATTAAATAACTCCCTCCACTATGGGATTGATAAATTTTACACTATCAATTTCTCCGATTTTTCTAATTCTCTCCATTGCTTCTTTTGTAATCATGCTGTCTGTTTCCAATGCCATGGTTGCCATTTTCCCTTTTTCGTTTCTATAAACACGCATGTTGGCAATATTAATATTTTCTTCATATAAGACAGATGAAATCTTTGAAATTACACCTGGCAAATCTCTGTGATGAGTAAGGAGGGTGGGGCGTCCTCCCATAAATTCCACGGCTTGACCGTCAATGTCAAAAATAAATATATTTCCCCCTCCTATGGATGACCCTGAAACCATAGTAACACTGCCATCATCCTTTGTTATAATAAATTTAAACGTATTTGGATGTACATCTCCCAAATCAGCAGGAGTAAATATAATTTCTATTTTCTTTTCGGCTGCAATTTCAAAAGAGTTTTTTAAATTTTCATCCCAGGGCTCCATATTTAAAATTCCTGCCACCAATGCCTTGTCCGTTCCGTGTCCTTTATATGTTTCCGAAAATGAACCGTGAAGCAAAAATTCCACTCTTATTATTTTGCTGCCTGCTATTGTAGCTGCAACCTTGGCAAGTCTTGCCGCACCTGCAGTATGAGAACTTGATGGTCCTATCATAATAGGACCTATTATATCAAAAGCACTATAATTACGCATATTATCTCCTGTTATTATCATTATGGAAAGGCGATACACCTCTACCATAGAGTTAGACACCTTTCACCTCAAGTTCAGAATGATGCCGTCTTAGCCCTTGAAGTGACGCGGATATTCATATCAATAACGCTTCTATTATTCTAAATTCTTAAAAGTCTGAACCGCATGCTTTAGCTTATTTACTATGGGAAGGTTGTAAGGGCACTTTTTTTCACATTTGCGGCAGCGCACACACTCATCCGGCTTAACCTTCAGCTGGTCATATTTAAGTTTGCCGTATTCCGGCATATTATACTTAAGAACATAATTTTCAAAAGTAAACACATTGGGTA
>ENA-UOOM01001259-UOOM01001259.1-fermentation-metagenome-genome-assembly--contig:-NODE-1259-length-25017-cov-6.057848_pt1 | contig 25017 bp, 18 predicted proteins | sample MGYA00245781_ERZ724031 | MGnify/ENA primary metagenome ERZ724031 (study PRJEB28704, sample SAMN03018317) | fermentation metagenome | biome: anthropogenic terrestrial biome; feature: soil; material... | reverse complement strand
TGATTATTTCGAGGCTCATATGAAGATTGCCTCGAAAAACAATGTGCCCTATGTAGCTACTGAATGCGGATTTATTCCGGGTCACCGAGGTGTTTTTGCAGATAGCTATGAAACTGCCTTTCAGCGGCTGCTGAACAGTTTGAAGCGGCTGACACAAAAGGCTGAAGAATATGATGTGGCAGTTGCCCTGGAACCTTGTGTTCTGGATGTAGTTCCCAGTGCGAAAAGGATGAGGGATCTCATTGAACAGGTGGAATCCGATAGACTAAAGGTATTGCTGGATCCTGCGAACCTGATAGCCAACAGTTCGGAAGAGGACATGTTCCGATATCTTGCTCCTCACATAGCTTATTTTCACGGTAAGGATCGCAAAGTTAATGATACTTATGGAAGGGTTGTAGGGGATGGAGATATCGATTGGCCGCTCTTTCTCAGCTTATATCAAAGACATACACCGGATCTTCCCTTCATACTTGAATATGTAAATATTGATAATGTATGTGAAATTCGAGATCGAGTATTGTTTTTCTCTTGACGGAAATTCTGAATGCAGTGAAATAATTGGCGATGAGCTTTTGTGATATTGAACGCAGTGAAGGAACGCGAAGTGCCTGTCATTCTGAACGTAGTGAAGAATCTTAGGCAACAAAATACAAAGTATAAAGTCATTAGAAAGGGGATTTACAATGAACACGGAAATTATTTTAAGCAATTATGAAAACGCAAAAAAGGTATACGCTCAATACGGTGTGGATGTTGACAAGGCGATTGAGAAATTTAAAACCATACCCATCTCTGTACACAATTGGCAGGGTGATGATGTTAGCGGCTTTGAAGGCTCTGAAGGAATTTATAGTGAAAATGTAGTAACTGGCAATTATCCCGGCAGGGCGCGAAATGGGGATGAGATGCGGCAGGATCTGGAACAGGCTTTCAAATTTTCTCCCTGCAAGCACAAACTGAACCTACATAGTATGTATGCTGAACCAAAGGAAAAGAGAGAACGAAATGAATATGTTACGGAAGATTATCGCACCTGGATTGATTGGGCAAAGAAAAATAATCTAGGCATAGATTTCAATGTATCTTATTTCACCCATCCAATGATGAAAGATGGCTGCTCTCTCGCATCAGATGATGAAAATGTACGTGAATACTGGATCCAAGCGGGAATCGGCGGCAGAAAAATTGCTAATGATATCGGCGAAGAGCTGGGACAGGTTTGCATTAACAACACCTGGATACCTGATGGAACAAAGGACCTGTCTGCTGACCGCGGCGCCTGGCGAAAACGTCTTGAAGACTCTCTGGACAGGATTTTGGAAACCCCTTATGACAAAAAGAACATGCGAGATGTAGTTGAGGGCAAAGTGTTTGGAATTGGTACAGAAAGTTTTGTAGTAGGTTCCCATGACTTTTTGCTGGCATATGCTATTAAAAATGGCATCGGTATTACCTTTGATACAGGACATTATCATCCAACTGAGGATGTAGCTGACAAAGTAACAGCCATATATCCATTTGTTGAATCTATCAATACGCATCTGACCCGCGGCGTTCGTTGGGACAGTGATCATTGCTTGATACAAAATGATGATTTGCGTAATATTCTGCTGGAAATTAAACGACAGGATCTGTTTAATAAAAATGTAGACTTAGGCTTAGATTACTTTGATGCTACTATCAACCGTGTATCTTCTTGGATTATCGGTATTCGCGCTGCAGGAAAAACCCTGCTTGACGTTCTCTTAGAGCCCAGCCATCTGTTGAAAGAAGCAGAAAAGAATCATAAGCTGACCCAGAGACTGGCCTTAATGGATGAATTCAAGAGTTTACCGGCAAGTGCAGTTTGGGATTATCTGTGCATGAAAGAAGGCAAAGGCGTTGGCTCTTCATGGCTGAAAGACATGGAAGTTTACGAGCAGGAAGTACAGCTTAAGAGAGATTAAGCTAAAATAAATTTAGCTAATCTAACTAATTTAGCTGATTTGACTTTATAACGATTGGTCCGAGCATTACTCGGACCTTTTTTCTTGTGTTGTACTCTTATTTTTTCTTATCTCAATTATAGCTTTAATTGTCTGAAACTCAAAACCCATCTTGGGCAGAGCTACAAAGATACTTAAAAAAAAATCCAAAACAATTACTGTTGAGCTTATATTTCTTGTAGAAACCATCAGAGTTGAATGGAATAGCGAAGGACAATGATTTAATTGATGTTTCATTATATAAGCATATATTTTTTATTATCTGGAAGGAAAACTCCCTAAAATATTGAATATCCTCATAGGTATATTTTGAACAGGCAGATAAAATGAGGAGGATACAACTATATGGAAAAAATAAAAATGGCTATTGTTGGTGCTGGGACATGGGGCTTGAATCATGCAAGAATTTATCATGATCATCCTTTTGCAGAAACAGTAGCGGTGTGCGATACCGATACTTCCAAGGCCAATAAACTGGCTGCGCAGTTCGGTGTTAAACAAGTTTATACAGACTACAGAGAGATGGCTGCTAAAAGCGGGTGCGATGCAGTGGCTATTGTAACTCCGGATTATCTTCATGCTGACATTGCTATAGCATGTGCAAACGAAAAAAAGCATGTTCTTATTGAAAAGCCTCTTGCTACTACTTATGATGACGTACATAATATAATCGATGCAGTAGAAAAAAATAATGTAAGAGCAATGGTAGACCTGCATAACAGATGGAATCCGCCTTTTAATGTTGCCAAGCAGGCAATAGACAATGGCGACCTTGGAGAACCCTATAGTGCATATTTCAGATTAAATGATATTAAATGGGTAGCTACGGATCTACTGCCATGGGCTTCCAAGTCATCTATTTTGTGGTTTCTGGGCAGCCACAGTCTGGATACATTAAGATGGCTGACGGGTTCGGATGTAGAGAGTGTATATTCTGTTTCAAGGGAAGGTGTATTGAAATCATTAGGTGTTGATACTGTTGATATGTATCTGACTACATTGGAGTTCAAAAACGGGTGTATTGCACAGATGGAGAACGGCTGGATAACTCCTAACGGCAACACGAACGTAAATGATATGAAGTGCAGCATACTAGGTACAAAGGGTCAGATAAGCATTGATACTTCCAGCCATAATGTTATACAAAAAGTAACGGATGAAAGAGCCACAACCCCGGATATACTGGTTAATCATTATGTAGACGGTGCTCCTAAAGGGTTTGCATATGAAAGCATCCGTCATTTTGTCGACCGCCTTATAGATGGCCGCAAGTTTAGTGTGTCATTGGAAGATGCTGCTAATACTTCTCTGGCTATCCTTGCTATATTTGAATCTGCAAAACAAAGAAAGCCAATAGAAGTAAAATATTAATAATCTTGTATGAGTAAGCATAGATCAGATATAGAAGATATAAAAGTTCCTCATTGTACATATGCATATACGAATGATATAATATGCATATACATCAGGTGCAACAACTTCGCATAATAGTACTCATTATATGAAATTCATGTAATGCTTTAACAAGCGGATTTGAGGAATACATTATGAAAAACAGCAATAAAGGTTTATTTGAAAGAATAGCAGTTACAATAGTGGATAGGTGTAATCTGATATTCATAATTTACGCTTTTGTTGCTGTTTTTTGCATTTTCTCAATGGGCTGGGCAGAGGTGGAGGACGATATAATAAACTATCTGCCTGAGGATGGGAAGACAAGAACGGGTATTGCCATAATGGAGGAAGAATTCACTACATTCGGTACCGCACAAATCATGATTTCAAATATATCCTATTCCCGTGCCCGAGAGCTGTCAGCTTCCATTTATGAAGTAGATGGTGTGTCATCTGTCATGTTTGACAATACGGAAGATTATTATAAAAACTCATCTGCCCTCTTTGTTGTTCTGTTTGAAGATGAGGAGACTGCTGAAATTACCTTGAACGCCATGGACAATATAAGAGAAATTATTGGACCTTATGATCATTCCGTATCCACAACGATTGGATATAACTATGCAGATGAACTGTCCAATGACATGATTATTATCGGCATTCTTGCAGTTATTATCATAACAGCTGTGCTTCTTTTTACAACCAAATCCTATGCAGAGCTCATAGTGTTTTATATAAACTTTGGTATGGCAGCATTTTTAAATATGGGCACCAACTTTATATATGAAAAAATTTCTTTTGTATCCAATTCTGTAGCTGTCATTTTACAACTGGCCTTGGCAATTGATTACTCTATTATGCTAAGTCATAGATACAGTGAAGAAAGAGACCATCTTCCAGCAAGGGAAGCAGCTATCGCAGCCCTGTCCAAAGCCATTCCTGAAATAGCTTCCAGCAGCCTTACTACGGTTGGAGGTTTGGCTGCTATGGGGTTTATCAATTTTCGTTTAGGGCTGGATTTGGCTTTGGTCATGATAAAGGGAATTTTATTCAGCATGCTTACAGTATTTACTTTAATGCCCGGGTTATTAGTACTGTTCAGCAAGTTGATAGAAAAGACAGGTCATAAGAGCTTTGTTCCTTCAATTAAAAGGTTAGGACGATTTTCTATTAAGACAAGATATATTATGCCGCCGATCTTTGCTTTGCTTCTTATAGTATCATTTATATTTTCCAGTAATTGCCCTTATCTATTCAGCATGGAGGATGTGCGGTCCCACAGAGTCAGTGAAGCACAAAACCAGCAGGATAGAATTAATGAAACTTTCGGTAAAACCAATACTATGGCACTTGTTGTACCATCAGGGGACTATGAAGCTGAAAGGAACTTGTTGGGCAGGCTGTCAAGATACGATGAAGTTGGCAGCACTATGGGCCTTTCCAATACTGAAGCGTTTGGCGGTTATATGATTACTGATGAACTTACTCCAAGACAGTTCTCAGAGCTCGTAGATCTGGATTATGAGATTGCGCAGGTACTCTATTCTGCATATTCAATTAATGAAGAAGATTATGCAAAGATAATCAACGGTATCAGCAACTATGGTGTTCCCCTTATAGATATGTTTCAGTTTTTATATGATCAGGTTATACAAGGTTATGTCTCAATTGATGTTGACCTGATGGAAGAATTGGATACATCTTATCAATTGTTGTCCAATGCCCGTCTTCAGATGGAAGGAGACAATTATTCGAGGATGATAATAAATGCAAAGCTTCCCATAGAAAGTGAGGAGACCTTTGATTTTGTATATAAAGTCTACGAAGAAGCTGCTGAATATTATGATGAAGATAAAGTATATTTAATGGGTGAGTCTGCAAATGCTTTAGAGCTGTCCCTAACCTTTGAGAAAGACAATTTGATTATCAGCTTACTGTCAGTGGCATTTGTAATAATTGTCCTGATAATTACCTTCCGTTCCTTAGCCTTGTCGATTTTGCTTGTATCTGTTATTCAAACCAGCATATGGATAAATTTTTCATTTCCTTATCTGCGGGGATATGGGCTTTATTTCCTTGGATTCCTGGTGGTTTCAGCCATACAGATGGGTGCCAATATAGATTATGCCATAGTTATTACCAGCCGTTATCTGAAATTAAAAAAACATATGAACCGTGAGCAGGCTGTAGTAGAGGCCTTGAATCAAGGGTTCAATACCGTAATTACATCAGGCAGCATTCTTGCTATTGCTGGTTATCTTATTGGCTATATTTCTACAGATGGAACCATAGCCATATTGGGTACTTACATAGGCCAGGGAACCATTATCTCCATAGTACTTGTAATATTTGTGCTTCCACAGGTCCTCTATCTGGGTGATTATATTATAGAGCTTACTTCTTTTAGGTTAAATCTGTCTGGCGGCATGACTGGACCAGAGAAAAAAGTACATATCAATGGCAGATTGCGCGGATATGTAAAAGGTGAGATAGACGCTTTAGTAGATGGGACTATCACCGGTGAAGTCAAACCAATTAAAGATGATGTAGATGAGTCTGATGATAAGCTGGATAATGACAGCTTGCAAAGAAGGGAGGATGATGATTATGAAGAAAGCTGAATCATATGTTTTGTTTGTTTTGGTTTTTATACTGATATTTACCGTAACTGCACCGGTTTCAGCTGATAATCCTCCTCCAAAGACTATCCATATTGCCAGTGCAGAAGACTTAAGGGAATTAGCCTGGAATTGCTCCTTCGATAAATGGTCCCAAGGGAGGACGGTGGTTTTGGAAGGAGATATTGACTTAAGGAACGAAGAATTTACGCCGATACCTACATTTGGCGGCATTTTTGACGGGAACGGTCATATAATCTGCGGATTAAATATAGCAGTGGAAGGTTCCAATCAGGGGCTTTTCAGATATATTCAAGAGGACGCAGTAATTAAGGATTTAAATGTAAAAGGTATTGTAACACCGAAAGGAGACAAAAGCAATATAGGTGGAATAGCAGGACACAACAATGGATTGTTGGAGAGATGCAATGTTACAGCTTATATAAAAGGTAAGGATGTTGTGGGAGGCATTGCCGGGTGGAATGGAACTACGGGTAAAATCATAAATTCATCCTTCAGCGGTACTGTATATGGGCAAAATACAGCAGGGGGTATTACAGGATATAATGCAGGCACCATTCTCAAATGCTCCAATGATTCCAACGTAAACACAACAGTTGAAGAAAGTGAGCTGGACTTTCAGAGTTTAACCATAGAGGATATTCATCTGGAGAGACTCATGTCAGATGCAATGGATATTGGGGGTATATCCGGGATAAATACAGGTATTATCATGAGCTCTGAGAATAAAGGTACTGTAGGCTACCCCAGTGTAGGCTATAATGTCGGTGGCATTGTCGGCCGCCAATCCGGCTATATTTCTGATTGTGTGAATTATGGAACAATCTATGGGAGAAAAGAAGTTGGAGGTATAGTAGGACAGATGGAGCCCCATGTGAATACCTTGATTTCACCATCTAAATTGGTGCAGCTGCAGAATGAGATGAACCTGCTGCAGTCTTCCATAACTAGGATGATCGGCAACACTAGGTTTGCTTCTGATTTGATGACACAGAATTTTTCTCTAATTCAAGCAGATATTGACAAAAGTATCATCAGCATAGAATCTCTTGTTGACCAAATAGAAGGTGTGATAATTGAAGGAGTAAACAAAATAAGTGTAATTTCTGTAGAATCATTAAATCGCTTGATTTCAATAGTAGAGTCACTTGAGAGTACAATGGCTGTAATGAAGGATGCCATGGTTCCCATCAGAAGTTCAATTGAAAATCTTTCCAAGGCTTTTGATGAAATATCGAATGTCATGGATAGTTTTGATGAGCTTTCTGATTCACTTTCTGCTTCAATAGATGACCTTGAAATAGAAATCACCAGGGCATGGGAAAATATGGATTCAGCACAGAAATTACTGGAGGAATCTGCAGCAATTATTATAAAAGTATTGAGTGAAGATGAAATATTGGATGATGCCTTTTCAGATTTAATGGAAGAGCTTCAAAAAGAAACACCTGATATGATCAAGGTGGCAGGATATTTGGAAATAATATATGAACAGGTCCAGGTAATAGCTAATGAGCTGCAAGAAAGTGATATACCTGGAAAGCTTGATTCTGCCGTTAATTATATCATTGATGCCGGAAAGAATATGGAAAATGCCATGGGTATGATAAAGGAAATGATGGATGAGGCTGGGGAAAATATATCAGGTGTGATCACCAGCATGGAGGATGCTCTTATTTATATGGAACTTGCTATAGATGAAATTGCCCTTGGACTGGATATCATGGTAAGTGCCTTGGATATTATGGATGATATGCTGGATGAAACAATTGACCTGCTTAAATATATTTCAAGCCAATTTGTATCTGACACCCAAATTGCGGACGACTTGTACCAGAAGACCAAGGAAGAACTTTTTACATCGATAGGTGATATGTCTCAATCTCTTTCCGTGTTCATGAACGACATGAATGAATCAGGGAATTTAATAATGGATGATATGCAATCATTGAGCGATCAGCTTTTTAAAGTTATGAACCTTATGCTTGCTATTATCTCGGATTTGAATATTGATAATGAGGACTTGGAAAATTTAGTTGAAGATGTATCTGCTGAAGACATAGACAACAGCACAGAAGGGAAGGTATCCAACAGCAGAAATCTTGGCAGCATTGAAGGCGATATCAATGTAGGCGGAATTGCAGGAGCCATGTCTCTTGAACTGAAGTTTGATCCGGAGGATGACTTGAAATTCGGGGTCGGAACTACTTCAAACACAGTATTTCAAACCCGTGCTATAATAAGCTCCAGCATAAATGAAGGCAATGTGATTTCCAAAAAAAACAATGCAGGTGGAATTGTTGGCAGCATGGACCTTGGATATATTAAAGATTGCATAGGGGCTGGGCCCATAGAAAGTCTGGATGGGAATTACATTGGCGGGATTGCAGGTATATCAAGCAGCCCCATTGTATCCAGCTATGCAAAGTGCAGCCTTCAAGGCGGGAATTATATAGGAGGAATTGCAGGTTTTGGCAAGGAGATTAAAGACTGCTATACTCTGATAAAAGTAAATGAATCAAGAGCCTGCGTTGGTGCTATTGCCGGGGATATTGATAAGGTCAATAAAATAAAGGGTAATTATTTTGTCAATGATGTTATTCACGGCATTGACAGCATCAGCTATGCAGAAAAGGCTGAACCAATTGATTATGAGGCGCTGATTTCCATAGAAAGCCTTCCGTCCATATTTCTAGAGTTTCAATTGACTTTCATTGCAGAAGAGGAAATTATAAAAACCATAGATTTTAAATATGGAGAATCCATTTCTGAAAACGAGTTGCCTGAGATACCTTTAAAGGATGGCTATTACGGGAAATGGGAGGATCTTAATATTTCCAATCTTACATTTGATGCTGAAATACGTGCAGTATATGTACCTTACGTAACGATTCTTGAAAGTGAAGAGAAGAGAAATGAAGTTTTACCAATCATTCTGGTAGAGGGGAAATTCACTGATGATGATATCCTGACTCTAATTAAAGAGGATGCATATTCAAGTGAGGAAGATATATTGGAACAGTGGAATGTAGTAATACCTGATGATGGTGAAGATTCTCATATCATACGATATTATCCAGATGAAGGGAAAGGCAGGCTGGGCGTATATATAGCAAACAATGGAGTGTGGAAAAAGACGGACGCTGAGTGGGATGGAAAATATCTAGTGTTTGAAATCCAGGGCAGCAATATATTATTCAGAGTAATCGATGGAGGTATAAATTTAGGATGGATTTGGGCTGCTGCAATTGCAGCTGCAGTTCTAATATTGATTGTTATTGCAGTAATGGCAGGAAACAAACACAGGAAACATAGGAATGTGAAAAGTGGCTGAATTTTAAAATAATGCGAAATGTGCTTCTTTCAAAATTTTTTCATAAAAACTATTGCGCGGTATTTATCAATATGATATCATAATGATATCAAATCAAATACATGGAGGAGGAAAGTCATGGATGAGAAAATTTTGAAAGCAAGGCCTGGAATGCCCATCTTATTTCTTTTTATTCTACTTTATCTTGCAGCCATAGGTCTTATTATTCTAGGAGGAGTCCTCTTGGACAATGGGAGTAATATAGGTGCGCTGCCACTGGTTGTAGGTATCTTATGGGTATTAATTGGTTTTATTCCATTTCTTGGTTTGAAAATCATCAAACCTCAAGAAGCTCTGGTGCTCACTTTATTTGGAGAATATACTGGTACTTTGAAGAAACCGGGTTTCTACTTTGTCAATCCCTTTTCAACTGCGGTTAACCCCGCTTCTCAAACCCGGCTTGGTCAAAGCGGTGATGTGGATAGCGGTGGAAGCAGCTCCAAACATGTCATTACATCTGATGGAAGCAACGTGCAAATCAATATGGCAGGAAGCAAAAAGATTTCACTTAAGATTATGACATTAAACAATTCCAAACAAAAAGTCAATGATGTTTTAGGTAATCCAATTGAGATAGGGATAGCAGTTATGTGGAGAGTCACCGATACAGCCAAAGCTGTTTTTAATGTGGATAATTATAAAGAATATCTCTCCCTCCAATGCGACAGTGCACTGAGAAATATCGTTCGCATTTATCCCTATGATGTGGCTCCTGGTATTGACACCACCGGCGACGGTGAACCTGATGAGGGCAGTCTGCGGGGTTCCAGTTCCATAGTAGCTGAACGGATTCGCAAAGAGATTCAAGACAAGGTGCAGGAAGCAGGTATTGAGATTCTGGAAGCACGCATTACTTATCTTGCTTATGCTCCGGAAATTGCTGCAGCTATGTTGCAAAGGCAGCAGGCAAGTGCCATAGTAGATGCCAGAAAGATGATTGTTGATGGTGCTGTTGGTATGGTAGAAATGGCTCTGGACAAATTAAATGAAAATGATGTAATAAAACTGGATGAGGAACGGAAAGCCACTATGGTATCAAATCTTCTTGTTGTACTATGTGGTAACAAAGATGTCCAGCCCATTGTCAATAGCGGCAGCTTATACTGATGAGTGAAACCAAAAAGCAAGTTCCGCTTAGAATATCATCAAAGCTGTATGAGCAAATTGCTGCCTGGGCAGAGAATGATTTTCGATCTATCAATGGGCAGATCGAGTATCTACTTACCCAATGTGTTAAACAAAGAAAAAAGACTGGTAAACATGTACCTGAAAATCTGACCTGACGGATGGAATATTAAACTTCTAAACTAATACCCGCTGAGATATAAGTTTCATTGCTGCCAGCGGGTATTGATTTATTGTTCACAGTTGTCTAACTTTTGTATAGTGCCCCTTATCTTTATTATCCATCAATTCTACTTTAAATCGATCTCCCATGGACCGGTCATGGAGAATTCCACCTTGAAGTTTATAATGATTTTCCTGGTTTTTTCCATATCGTCAAATACGGTAAAAGACTGTCCTTTTTGCTCTATCGGATCCCATTGAGGCGCATAACTACCCCGAGACATCCGATGAGATATCCAATCGTGTTTGTTCATGAGATTTCCTGAAAGAATGTCAGGAAACATTCGAATAACAGATTTTCCAGTTCCCTCTTGTATCTCTGCACTTGCTTCGATCATTAAGTTATCTGAAAATTTGAAGTCATCATGCAGCACCGCATCTCCTGCTTGAACAATAGAAGCTCGGTTCAGAGTTATGGTATGACTGCCCATATCAATATGCCGATTTATTACAGTATCTTTATCCTTTTTGGGCATAGTAATTTTGATATCCGCTTCCTTGTATTCCATATCGTATAATACCTGAGGTATCACCAGCTTTAGCCCTTCTTTGTCTTCTGGTACATGGAAATAGTATGTGTTAATGCCCGTATGGTGCTCTTTTGTGAGATCATCATCTGGCTCATACACAACTCCATCCTGATCGATTAAGTGAACACCTTCGTCAAATATCTCTTTCTCATGCTCAAACAAATATGTTCTAAGATTTTTGTATTCATTGGAGCCAACGAAGCTGACCAGTACTTCGACAATATCCTTTTTTCTTGTTACATAAGAGAAGGCTGTTATATTATCTATCGTTGCTGCATTGCCCACTTCCTCTGGTATGGTTCCTGAAATAACAGGCGACAGGGCTAAGATAACAGGTTTGGCAAATCCTTCAATTTCAATTTGGAAATCGGATTCTCCTATACTCTTCGATAAATAGAAGCTTGCTTCAATGGAATATACTCCGTCAATAAAAGAACCTCCATAAGCTATCTGGTTACCTGCTGCCAAGCTTTCTCCATTATGGACTATATTGAAACCTCGTGCTGTTTCACCTGAGTAGAACTCCAAAACTTCTTTCTTATTTGCTCCTTTCGGTATGTCAACATTCGCCAATCCAACATTGGTAACTCCGTATATATTTAGCACTTTACCAATCTCATAAGCTGATCGAATCTCTATAAATTCATCGCCATCTGATACCTTGACTGGTTCGGCTAGTATTCCCGTTATGGTTCCTGTGTCATCTGTGCCTTGTACAACACCGATCCCAGGAATGTAGGATAGGATTGCTTGTCGTAAGGCATATGTCGGAGTGTTGGGAATGAAAGAGGACAGCAGTACTAGAACCAAACCCGCAACGATGCCATAGAAAACTCTACGCTTCTTTCGCAGTCTACCATATGTCTTTTTTAAAATCTTTTGCTTCATGATATCATCCATATTCTTGTCTCCAAAATCACTTTCATTACCATCTCTATGGTTTGAATCCAAACTATCTAAAAAATCATCCAAGTTTCTATTTTCAGACATATTCGATTCCCTCCCTTTCCATCAGTTCCCTGAGTTTTGTTTTCCCCCTGTTAATCCTCTTATAAATGGCATCATTGGTCAGATCCAGGATGTTAGCAATTTCTGTTACAGCTTCTCCCAAGATAAAACGGTGGTAAAATATTTCGTTGTCTGGAGGCGGGAGCTCCTGCAGCAGTTGAATCAGATTCGGTTCCAACACTTTGTTCAATTCGGCGGATTCCTCAGATATCTCTGGAACCTGATCTATTGAAACTGTTGAAATACGTTTTTTGTTCTTCCTTAGGTAATCTATAGAGCACCCCCGGGTTAACATAACTACCCAGGTTTTAAAAGAAGATTTCGTGAGATCAAACTTTTTTATCCTTTTCCATACTGCAAATAAAATATCACTGATGCATTCTGATAAATCCTCGGGATTGGTAATGCCTGTGTTTCGAACAATATATGAGATAAGACTGCCATACTGATCCAACAACCTTGACAAGCCATCTTGATTTTTGGAATGAATCAACTCATAAATATCTTTGTCCTGCATTAAGCCACCTCGTTTATATTGCTCTTCACTTATATATCCGTATCAGATTTCTACTTTTGGACAGAATTTGAGAATAAGATTGTAGAAATTTTTTATTTATATTCACATACATCATAAGCTTAAGTAAATGATTAAGCAAAGAAATAAGCAAAGAAAAAAGCAGGACACCAGAAATAAATGTCTAATATATAGGTTGTAAAAAACTTTGGAGAGCATTGTGTATGGAGTTACGTACAAGACCTGAAATAACAGAAGGTAGGGTGAAAGAGATAAGGAATGTTATTGCCAAAAATCCCACGTGGAATCGGACCAGGATCTCAAAGCAGATGGATGCGTGGAAAGATTACCGATAGAAAAGGAAAGAGGGTCAAGATGATGATTGGTTTTAATGGTTACAGTACAAAATATACACCATTCTCGGCTTGTCAAGTACAGCCGATCGGGTGGCTAAAGAATCAGCTAAAAATCCAAGCAGAGGGTTTAAACGGGAATCTTGACAAGGTCTGGCCAGATGTAAGGGACAGTCAATGGATTGGGGGAAAGGCTGAAGGTTGGGAAAGGGTGCCCTATTGGTTAGATGGATTTATTCCGCTTGCTTGGCTGTTAGACGATGAAGAAAAGAAAATTCGTGCAAAAAAATATGTTGATGCGATTTTAGAGAACCAGCAGGAGGATGGATGGATATGCCCCTGTGATCCAGAGGATCGTGACGGCTATGATGTTTGGGTGATTTTTTTGATTTGCAAAGTGCTTGTAGCATATGCCGAATGCAGTAAAGATGAACGGGTGGAAAATGCAGTCTATAAAGCCCTTTACAATTTGTATAGGCATATTGAAAAGAAAACGCTTTTTGATTGGGGATTGGCTCGTTGGTATGAATGCCTGATTCCTATATTTTGGCTGTATGAAAGGTATCCCGAAGCGTGGATAAAGGAATTAGCTTTTATGTTACGGGCACAAGGGATGGATTACACATACATATATAGCCACTGGCCATATACTAAACCGGTGGAGCATGGCAAGTGGAGCCAGATGACGCATGTTGTCAATTTAGGCATGGCACTAAAGATAGGAGCTCTACTGCCTGGGATGGAGGATTTTAATGGGGAAGTTTATGCTCAAAACGCATGGAAGATACTTCAGAAATACCATGGAATGGCGTGTGGACACTTGTCAGGGGATGAATGTCTGGCGGGAAAAAGCCCCCTAGCTGGCAGTGAGTGCTGCTCTGTTGTTGAAACGATGTATTCTTTAGAACTCCTTTTAGCAGCTTCGGGTAATAGTTTTTGGGAAGATTTACTGGAGAAATATGCCTTTAATGCGTTACCAGCTACCATTTCACCTGATATGTGGACACACCAGTATGTACAGCAAACCAATCAGATACAATGCAGTATCTTACCAGATGATCATGTGCCATATACAACAAATAACAAGGATGCGAACTTATTTGGACTCGAGCCTCATTATGGCTGCTGCACGGCTAATTTCGGGCAGGGATTTCCAAAGCTTGCATTGTCTGCGATTATGAAGAGTCAAGCTGGCTTTGCTATTACATCGATTCTTCCTGTGCAAGTGAGTGCAGAGCATAACGGTGTTCATGTTAAGGTATCGATTATTACAGATTATCCTTTCCGTGATGGATATGTAGTGGAAGTTGAAACTCAACACCCGATTGAAATGGAACTGGAATTAAGGATACCGGGATTTGCTGATGAAGCATGGGTGGACGGAAAGCGCGTTGCTGTAGGACAATCATTTAAACTTGGGGGGCAATGGAATGGACGGCGGACGATCAATGTGGCATTTGAGTTTAAAACGAGATTTCAGATGTGTCCGGATCAACTGTATTGTCTGTGGAGAGGCCCACTATTGTTTGCTTTAGCACCAAAAGAAAGATGGGTCAAGCATGAATATGTAAAAGATGGAGTAGAAAGAAAGTTTCCTTATTGTGATTATGAGGTGTTTCCAGAAACATCCTGGAATTATGGGTTTGGCAGTGGGCAGGGAGAAATTCGATGGAATACCGTAGGAGCTTATCCTTTTTCTCCAGACGGTGCGCCAGTCGAGCTTTGGATGGAAATGATTCCAATTACGTGGCCGATTGAGCATGGAATGTGCACTGCCGCCCCGAAATCTTGCATACCTATTGGAAATGGTGAAGTAAAGCGCCTGATTCCGTATGGCTGCACGAATCTACGAATGACTGCAATGCCTAGAATAAAAGAGGCATAAGAATACAAAGTTATTTCGTTTTACCTGCAAAAAAAAACATATCACGTAAAAATATTTTTGCAAGCATTTTTAAAACAAAAAAAACACCTTATTTTGAGGCGTTTGCTAATATTTTATATAAAATTTGTTCCTAAAGATTTATGGTGCTAACTTCTAAAGACGGGTATATTTTTTAAATTTAAAATCCCTTGTTAAATTATTTACAAAGAAAATTTTATATGCTATGATATAAATAGGTGAATATGGGCTATTTTTTCTACTGCAATAATGACACACAGGATTGCTTCATGAATTTTGTCAGTTTCCAGGGCGGGAAACTTCATTTTTGAATTTTTTCGCTCTATTTATATATAATAATCAGGAACAGCATATTTCACCGAATACGACATTTTTTAAGGAGTTGTTATATTTGAAAAAGGTTCATATAAGTGAAACCGTTCTAAGGGATGCAAATCAATCCTTGATAGCCACCCGTATGCCTTTCTCCGACTTTGAAGGAATATTGGAGACATTGGATAAGGTTGGCTATCATTCATTGGAATGCTGGGGAGGTGCTACTTTTGATTCCTGCCTCAGATATCTGAGTGAGGATCCCTGGGAAAGGCTGAGAAAAATCAAGGATAAATCAAAAAACACCAAACTGCAGATGTTGCTGCGGGGGCAGAATATCCTGGGATACAAGCACTATCCCGATGATGTAGTCAGATTGTTTGTAGCCCATGCAGCCGACAATGGAATGGACATCTTCCGAATATTTGACGCACTGAATGACTTCCGTAACATTGAAGTTGCCGTAGACGAAGCATTGAAACGGAATACACATGTACAGGGTGCAATTTGTTATACTACCAGTCCCATCCACAATCTGGAGAACTACACACAGTTGGGTAAAGAACTGGAAGATATGGGCTGCCACTCCATCTGCATCAAAGACATGGCAGGTATTATGGGGCCTCAAGACGGCTACGATCTGGTAAAGGCTTTAAAAGAAACCGTTAAAGTTCCCATCTATCTTCATACTCATTCCACTACCGGTTTAGGGCCAATTACCTGTATCAAGGCAGTAGAAGCAGGCTGTGACGGTATAGATTGTGCCATTTCCAGTTTCTCAAATGGAACCTCTCAGCCAGCTACGGAAAGCCTTAATTACGCTTTGAAACAGGCAGGGTATGACACAGGTCTGGATGACACTCTATTGAAGGCAGTCAATGATCATTTCAAACCTGTTAAAGAGAAATATATCACATCAGGTCAGATGGATCCCTTCGTTATGGGCGTTGAAACCGATGCTCTGGTTTACCAGATCCCTGGCGGTATGCTGTCCAACCTGATTTCACAGCTAAAGGCACAAAATGCCATAGACAAACTGGATGAGGTGCTGATTGAAACTCCCAGGGTAAGGGAAGACCTGGGCTATCCTCCACTTGTTACGCCTATGAGTCAAATGGTAGGTGTGCAGGCTGTAATTAATGTCCTCTCTGGAGAACGCTATAAAACCGTTGCCAAGGAAATAAAAGCTTATTTTAAAGGTGAATATGGTAAAGCTCCAGGTGAAATCAACCCGGAGTTGATGAAACAGGTTATGGGTGACGAAAAGCCCATCACGACCAGGTTTGCAGAAACTTTAGAGCCGCAATTTGAAAAAACAAAAGAAGAGCTGAAGGGTATAGCCAGATCCGATGAAGATGTTCTTTCCTATATTGCATTCCCACAGGTTGCTCAAAAATTCTTCCAGGAAAGAGAAGAACGGGAATCAGTCAGGGTCAGCTATTCCATAGTGAAAAAGTAAAGGGTGATATATATGCATATGACTTTTGGTGAGAGTTTGTTAGTATCCTTATTTAGTATGTTCATTGTATTCGTGGTACTGGTCAGTATATTGGTGCTGATTCAGTTGTTTTCCAAACTCCTGGCACTGGGCAGCACGCAGTCAGGCAGCTGTAAGCCTGTTGAGTCGGAAAAAAGAGTTCAACCTGCAGCCCCTGCTCCTGCAGCATTTGTGCCAGGTCCGGAATTGTCAACAGGTGAACTGAGGCTTAAGAATGTAGACGAAAAGACAGCTGCTATGATTATGGCTATTGTCAGTGACGAGTCCAGCATTCCATTATCAGAGCTTCGTTTTAAATCCATTAAATTAATCGAAGAAGAATCCTAAAATAGAAAAAGGAGGTTTTCCAATGAGATATGTTGTTACGATAAATAATAAAAGTTATGAAGTAGAAGTGGAAAAAGGACAGGCCAATATTCTCCAGATAGAGGATGTAACAGCTCAGGCTGCCATTCAGGCAGCACAGAATACATCCGCAGCAGCACCGGCTCAGCAAGCAGCCCCGGTTACAGTTCAGGAGCCGGCAGAACCAGCTCCACAGCCTAAAACCAAGCCCGCTTCTGCTCCAGCAGCAGTGCCGGTTAGCGGTGAACAGATTAAATCGCCTATGCCTGGTACCATATTGGATGTAAGGGTAAGCAGCGGACAAGCAGTAAAGAAAGGTGATATACTGTTTATTTTGGAAGCTATGAAAATGGAGAACGAACTCATGGCACCTGTTGACGGAACTGTACAGGTTATCACTTCAAAGGGCGCTACGGTTTCTACCGGTGATGTCCTTGCCAGTGTTCAATAATGGGAGGGACTGTAAATGTTTATTGATGCACTAAAATCCATATGGCTGGAATCAGGATTCTCGGTTCTGACATGGCAGCATTTGGTTATGATTGCTGTTGCCTGTGTGCTTATCTATCTGGCCATTGTAAAAAAATTTGAACCTTTATTACTGTTGCCCATTGCTTTTGGTGTTTTGTTGGCAAACCTTCCCTTAGCAGATTTAATGAAGAAAGAAATAGGCGATATTCAAGGTGGGTTATTGTACTATCTATACCTGGGTGTTAAAAAGGGAATCTATCCGTCTCTTATTTTTCTTGGTATCGGATGTATGACCGACTTTGGCCCGTTGATTTCCAGACCTTCCAGTCTTATTATGGGGGCAGGAGCTCAATTTGGTATTTTTATGGCCTTTATCATCGCCAACTTGCTTGGCTTTACACCTCAGGAAGCAGCTTCCATTAGTATTATAGGCGGGGCTGACGGTCCTACTGCAATCTATACCACTGCACGACTGGCACTGGATCTTCTAGGTCCTATAGCCATCGCAGCCTATTCATATATGGCACTCATACCAATCATCCAACCTCCAATTATGAGAGCCTTGACTACCAAAGAAGAAAGAGAAGTCAAGATGGAGCAGTTGAGAGAAGTATCGAAGCTTGAAAAGATCTGTTTTCCTATAATCGTTACGATATTCTGTGTTCTGCTGCTTCCTTCAGTTGCACCTCTAATTGGTATGCTTATGCTCGGTAATCTGTTTAAGGAATCCGGCGTAGTAGACAGGCTGTCCGATACTGCACAAAACGCTTTGATGAATATTGTAACTATATTCCTGGGAGTTACCGTTGGAGCAACAGCAAATGCGGAGAATTTCCTACAGCCGCAAACTCTGGCGATTATTGCATTAGGTTTGTTGGCATTTATGTTCAGCACTGTAGGCGGCTTGTTAATTGGCAAACTTATGTACAAACTCTCAGGCGGGAAAATCAACCCCCTTATTGGTTCAGCTGGTGTATCCGCTGTTCCTATGGCAGCGCGGGTATCCCAGGTGGTAGGCCAAAAAGCCAATCCTTCTAACTACCTTCTCATGCATGCAATGGGTCCCAACGTAGCTGGGGTAATTGGCTCAGCAGTAGCAGCCGGCATTTTAATGGCTTTGTTTGGATAAAGTAATATAAAAATTGAATTTTACACGAAAAGTAAGCTGAATACCCGGTGTGATTGGTACTCAGCCTTCCAAGAGCCAACCAAGACTGCAGGAGATTCCCTTTGATTCGAAAGGATTTTAAAAAGGAATTTTGTTCTTTATTATATGTTTCTTTTTTCCAAGGCCAAAAGGTATTCTTTTACAGGCAAGCCCCCGCCATAACCAACAAGTTTTCCATCTGAACCGATGACACGATGGCAGGGGATGATAATGGAGATTGGGTTTCGATTATTAGCCATGCCTACAGCCCTGCTTGCCTTGGGGTTTCCAGCCGCTATTGCAATATCCTTATAGCTCCGTGTTTCTCCATATGGGATATCCAACAGGGCTTTCCAAACCTTTAACTGGAAAGGGCTGCCTTTAGGCGCCAATGGCAAGTTAAAAGTCTTTCGCTGTCCGCTGAAATACTCCATCAACTGCTGGTTGGCCAGCTTTAGCAATGGAGTTTCAGTCAGCACAGCATCTATATGGTCCATAAAATGGGAGCCCTTCCGGCTCTCTTCCTTTTCGAAATACAACTCAGTTATTTGAGAGCTGTTTTCTTTGATTCCAACTTTCCCTATAGTTGTATCATAGAAAAACAAGGTATTAATCATGCTTTCTCTCCTTTTCAACCCAAAGCCGGTTGAAAATCAGTTCAGATTTTTCTTCCTGCGTTTGGTTTTAACATGAAGAACAGGAGAAATACCTCGTAAACTATTAGCAGCAGGAAGACTATGAGCAGCATCAGGTCGGATTTTGGAGCCATTCCTATAAGAATCAGCATTGGTGCTCCAAATAAAATACCGAAACTGCTGCCTCTTAACAGATTGTTGGCAGCAGGTGTTTTATATAGAGGATCTACTTCCCGAAGAAGCATAACGCCGGAGCTAATGGTGCCGGTCATCATTCCATACATGGACAAAAATGACTCATGATAGTAATCAGGATATATCCTTTTACACAGCCTTTGGAGATAAACCAGAGTAACATAGCCGCCTGCTATTGCCAGGACAATGAATGGAAGCCACAGACCGGACAAATCCTGTATGTCAATAGCGGCAATGCCTGCAACTATCATAAAGTCAAAGGCAAACCCCGATATCCGGCTCAGCAGATAATTGTTGGGATATTGCCGTTTCATCAATTTTGCCTTTCTAAACCAGCTGAATGACTGGCGGAACAGCATGGCAAGCAGAGCACCAACAATGAAATTAAAGCCCCAAATCAGGGGAGAAACAGTAGAAGACAGCCCTGGAGCTGCAACATCCAGTAAGCTGGTTATGCCCCAGGAAACTAGATAGGCAGCCAGGTAAACCATTAGAACCATTGACATTTGTATGGACAAACGATCGACGGATTGCGAAACTGGAATTTCATTTTCTGATTGGAAATCTTCAATGGTCAGGTTTTCTGCCTTTTCCTGGATGTCCTGGATATTGATTTGTTTCTTTTTCTGTAAGACGTAAATATAGACAACACCAACTATACAGGCACATAAAAAGCCTGCTGCTGCTAAGGAAAGGCCGAAGGATTGACCGCCAACAAAGCCCAACTGTTCATATGTTGCGCCTACATTATTGGCTTGCCCGGGCCCCTGCCCATATCCCATAGGCAGCAGTATGCCTGACGCTTTGAATAAGCCGGGGGACAGGGTATATGACAACCCAACTGTAATGGCAATACCCAAAATTCCTTGCATTAAATAAGTGCTGACAATAAGGGCACCGCTCTTAGGTCCGACCAGCGGGTCTGCCTCGAATTGCTTTGAGTTTTTCGGTATGCGAAGGGATAAGGCAATAAAGCCTATGGCGATGGTATGATAGGTAATAATTTCTAATAAGACACCATCTAAATGGAGGATGCCTGCGGCACGTAGAATAAGAGCAATAAAACCTCCTATTACAGCAGTAGGCGCCAGGCTTTTCTGGATAAAAGCAACTTTTCTGCGCATAACATTGGATATAAGCAGAATTGCAGCCAGAATACCCAGTTGAATTACAAAATTCCATAGTTGTGTGTTGCTGGCTGAGTAATTCATGGTTAATCAGTCCTTCCCTTTATAAATGTTGTGTTCACCTGTTAAGGCTTTATAAATCTCATAATACTTAAGAGCACTGCGTGGCACTCTGGATCTTAATTCGTAGTAATCTTTATTGATGGTTGTAAAAATCAGAGTTTTCTGCCCGTGAATGGCAATATCGGAGATTTGCGACAGCGGGAAGGTAAATGCCTGACCATCTGCGGCTTGAAAGGCCAGTTTATCGGCAAACAACTGTAAACGTCCCTCGGCCAGAAATCGATTTCTTTTTGCCTTCTGTGGCTTCCAAAGGGACTGGTCTTCATCACTTGTAATAGCTTCATCTTTTGGATGATTTCTTAACTTAGCGGCCATTTCTTCGATTCGGCGGGACTGCCATCGGAACCAGCTCAATACGGTGGTAAAAGGTGCCTTGTCATGCGTAAAGGATTCCAGATAACCATATACTGTATACCGGAGCTTCAGCCCGCAAGTACAAAACAAGGTATTGTCCTTACTTTTCAATTCACCTATTTTATCGCAGGAAGGGCAGAGATAAAGGGTAGTCTCCAGGTTTTCTGCCAGATGATTACCTCGAAAAGCTATAGGGCTTTTGCGCTTTTTCTGCTCTTCATATGCATTGGTATACAAGTCCTCACTTATTCGCTTCATCAACTCTTCTTCCGACATGTTCTTTATTTCTTCCGGGGTATATACTTGTACCTGATATCCAGCCATTGAGCCCCGCCTGAGTGATCTGGACCAACGAGGTTCGGTTAGGTAACCTCCTTCTATACGATATGTGATCAAGCCTGCACCTGTATGCTTGATTAATTTAGCTGTAGTTGCATGCAACTCTTCCGTTTCACCGCCGAAAGTCATATTTCCTTCTGGAAAGATGCAGATATTGTGACCTTCTCGAATGAGTTTTATAATACTGGACACGGTTTTCCAATCAGTTGATGACTTCACACGGGGAATTGGAGCGACCAGAAATACCAGAAGCCTGCTGATCCAGCCAAGCCTGAAAATATGATCGCTGGATACATAGTACATCATCCTGGGTGAAGCAATACCTACCAGTAGGGGATCCCAGTTGGTTACATGATTGGGCAGGATAAAAGATGGTTGATCCAATAGAGTCATCTTTTTAAAGCGATAGTTGAATTTCCATTTTAAAAAAGGCGTTAGAAAAAATTTTGCAGTTTGGTAAACAATTTTATGTCTTAATTGGCCTTTCAGAAAAAATCATCCTCCTGTCCCAGCAATGCAAGCATAAAATGTATAGGTTAAATGTACATATTAACAATAAGACAATAAAAATCACCTGTCAAGTAGTTTGATGGGATTTTCAGGAGACTTCACAGGAATTACTGACTGCGCAAAGCTTTCACCGGATCTTTTCTTGATGCTATTCTCGCGGGAATAAATCCCCCTAATAAAGTGAGTGTAATACTGATAATAACCAGCAGAAATGCATGTCCAATGTCAAGCTGAGCCACATCTTTCAATGTAGTCAGCTGGTATAGGTTGTTATTTACAGGTATGGTAAGAACTGCTCCAGTCAGTATACCCAGGATTCCAGATACAGCACCTATCAAAAAGGTTTCAGCATTGAATACCCGGGCAATGTCCTTCTTCCTGGCCCCCAGAGCCCTTAGTATACCAATTTCTTTTGTGCGTTCCAGGACAGAAATATATGTGATTATACCTATCATAATAAGTGAAACAACCATAGAAGTGGCTGCAAAGGCAATTAAGACCAAAGTTATGCCTCGCATGATCCCTCCTGTCAGTTCAGTAATGGTTCCCGCCAAATCCGTATATACAATTTTATCCTGTACTTTTTTTCCTTCATTCCAGGCATCCAGATAATCAAGTATCAGATCCTTGTATTGAAAGTCCACTGGGTATATGTATATCATAAAGGGAGTTCCCCTGGCACCCAGTATGGAAAGCAGAGTCTCCTTCTTTGAGCCGCTGGATTGAAGTTGTGCGCCGATTTTACTGCCAAAGGATCCGTTTCCTATGCCTAAACCTCCTCTATGGATGCCTGGTGCAGCTCCCGTGATTCCTGCACCCGCAGGCATTGTGTTGTTGGATGCGGTAAAGGGCTCACCGGTGAGCACATTATAATCTGCTTTCTTTTGAGCTTGTACAATTGCAGATTCTTCAGCATCCTTGATAAAGTATTGATTCAAGTCATCGGAATAGCCAATGCCGGGCAGTAATGCAGGGATTTCAGTTTTTCGGGCCGGACGTACAATCCCGGCAATGCTTAAGGTGATGGCTTTCTCATTTTCATATAGTTTCTGAGGGTTTTTTGGGTCATCATTTAGAACAAAAAGCTCTGCTGTCTGCTTATAAAATATATCATTGGGTATGACCTTCAATTCCAGACCCAATATGTCCTGAAAGCTGATGCTTTTTACATTGGACTCCAAGCCCAGTTCATCCAGGACAGCCTTATCCACCTTGTTGTATTTATCGGCGACCAGAACCAGTTCATGCGTATCTACCGGATACTTTCCTGCCAGAAGATCATATGCTGTCTCCAGATAACCAGGTCGATTTTTGTCTGGATTTCTGGGATAGGCTGTCAGGTTTATTGCATTTGTATCTACAGAAGCAGCAACTTTTCCATCGGAGCGAAGCAGGTTCAGCCTGATCAGGCGGGTGTAGGAAATCCCATTGTGCCACTCTGAATTCATATTTTCCACATATTTTAAATAAGTTTCCGTATAGGAATTGGTATGAACCTTTTTGCTCTTTTCCGGATCGAGAGGGTAAATTTCATTATCATCCGGATATTTGTTCTCTTCTTTGTGGTCTATTCCCATAATCATGTCCATATCGACTTCTTCGGTTTTCTGTGTAATAATAATGGGAAAACCGGACAAGGTGCTGGATTCGAATTTTGCTATCTGTTTGTTAAACCCATTGGAAAGAGCCAGGATTAATGCGATTCCAATGATGCCGATACTGGAGGCAAAAGAAGTCAGGGCAGTTCGGAACAGTTTGGTTCGTATATTTTTACCGGATATCTTCAGTGCGGTAGCAAATCTCATACTGGTTTTCTTTAATTGATATTCAGATTCTTTTTGAGAAAATTGACAGGGCTTGGAATCTGCGACAATTCTGCCGTCTTTGAATTCTATGATTCGGTCTGCATATTTGTTTGCCAATAAGGAGTTATGGGTTACCATGATAACCAGCTTGTCTTTGGAAATTTCCTTGATAAGATCCAGCACCTGAGTACTGGTATTGGTATCCAAAGCACCTGTTGGTTCATCAGCTAAAATGATATCAGGATCATTTGCCAATGCCCGCGCAATAGCAACTCGCTGCATCTGACCTCCTGACAGCTGATTGGGTTTTTTGTCAATATGGTCTTTCAAACCTGCCAGAGACAGAACTTCTACAGCTTTCTTACGCCTCTTGTCTGCGGGTTCTCCGCTTAAGGCAAGCCCCATCATTACATTATCGGTAATGCTTAAATGGGGGATTAGATTATAGTTCTGGAACACAAAACCAACACTGTTGTTCCGATACGCATCCCAATCACGGTCATCAAAATCTTTTGTAGAGTTTCTGTTTATTAATATATCACCCTGGTCGTAGCGATCCAGACCGCCTATCATATTTAACAATGTGGTCTTTCCCGAGCCGCTGGGACCCAAAATGGCAGCAAATTCACTTTTACGAAAGCTGATGGTAACCTCATCCAATGCAGTTTGGGTAATTTCCCCTGTGGTATAGCGTTTTGAAAGGTTTTCCACATGAAGCATGTACGTTTCTCCTTTATTTCTCAATAGGATTAGCTTGTACAATGCATGGGATTTTTATCGTGGTTTTCTATAAATTTTGATTGTCTTCTTTCTTCCCTATCCATTTCCAGGAGTACTATTTCAAAATTTGTTGTTTACTTTTAATATGTGCTAAAATTAGATGTGTCCAGCATATACCAGGGTGTCCACCTTTAGCGAGGGATATTGTGAGATTTTTTAAGGTACTACTTAAGCATCTATAGATATAACTATGAACTCATATTTGTGCGGAGGTGTTTTTATGTTTTGGGAAAAGAAACCTAAAAAGAAAGAAGATGAATTAGACCTTGTCGTTCTAAAGACAGTACAAAACAATATTGAACTGGAAATACTGAAAGGTATATTAA
>ENA-UOOM01001258-UOOM01001258.1-fermentation-metagenome-genome-assembly--contig:-NODE-1258-length-25027-cov-7.327086_pt1 | contig 25027 bp, 29 predicted proteins | sample MGYA00245781_ERZ724031 | MGnify/ENA primary metagenome ERZ724031 (study PRJEB28704, sample SAMN03018317) | fermentation metagenome | biome: anthropogenic terrestrial biome; feature: soil; material... | reverse complement strand
AAAAAACTCTGAAATGAACAAATACTATCAACGTTCTTTGAAGGTTTGGAAACTTGCTTTCAAGAAAGTTTCCAAGCCTCCCCCACCGTCACCCGTTTCTCAAACGCTCTTTCCCACTTTGCCGTTACCTGATGAGAAATCACGAAAAGCGTTGTGTCTTCAAGGCTTGCAATGGTGTTCTCGATCATGCGGGCGGTGTCGGGGTCAACGTTGGCCAAAGGCTCATCCAGGATGAGGATGGGGGTGCGGCGCAGCAGGGTGCGGGCCAGGCAGATGCGCTTGCGCTCGCCGCCGGAAAGGTTTTTGCCGCCTTCCTCAATGGCGTAATCCAGGCCCTGGGGGTTGGCGAAGCGGTGGAGGCCCAGACGGCTGAGGATGCTGGTGAGGGCATCGTCGGGGAAGTCTTGATAGAAGCAGAGGTTGTTGCGCAGGCTGTCTTGGAAGAGGACGGGCTCCTGGCGCATGATGGTGATGAGGCTGTTGAGGTTGGCGATGTGGCTGGCGGGGACGCCGCTGATGGTGACCGTGCCCCTGTCTGGCGGGTAGTAGGCCACCAGCAGGTTCATGAGGGTGGTTTTGCCGCTGCCGCTGGGGCCTGTGATGAGGCATTTTTCATGGGGGCTAACCTGGAGGCTGAAATCACGAAGCAGCGGGCGCCCCGCCTCAAAGCCGAAGCCCACCTGATCAAAGGCGATGCCGGTCAGTTCGCCAAGCGGTGTTTGCGCCTGAGGGGCGGCGTCACCCGTATCTATCTCCGATAGGAGCTTGTTGTTGATGGGCCTGGCGGCAATGATCTCCTGGAGGTAGATGGAAATGGTGATGATGGGGTAGGAGAGCTGGTCGATCATGCCCACGGCGATGAAGAAATCCCCCGCGGAAAAGGCGCCCGACACCACCAGCCAGGCGGAATAGGCCAGGATGATGAAGTGGGAGAGGTAGGACAGGATGGTGGACAGCGTGCGGGAGAGATAGGACAGCTTGCGCATGGCGTAGTCCTTCTCCCGGAGCTTCTGATTGGAAGTTAGGAAGCGGTCCAGGATCGGCACTTCCGCGCCATAGTTTTTGATGAGTTCAAAGCCGCTTAGCCACTCGGCCACCTGGCCCAGGTGGGCCTGGAAGGCGGCGGTGGTTTCACTTTGGGCCTGTTGCAGGCGGCCCTCGATGATTTTGGGCACATACAAGGGCGTGGTAAGAAGGGCCAGGGTGAGGAGCGCCACCCGGACATCCAGCCAGAAGAGTGCGGCGGATACCAGGATGATTTTGAGCACCACATCAAAGAGCAGCGGCAGGTTGAACAGGTAGTTGTTGCATACGGTGTCCACCTGGTCGGTGTAGGCGGCCAGGATGTCGCCCTGCTTGTCGCCGGTCATCTGGGGCGGGGTTTTGCGCAGCTGGGCACGGAAGAAAGCCTCCCGGAGGGCGGCCTTGGCCCGGGTGTAGTATTTGCCGCGGAAGCGGTCAGACAGGTAATAGCAGGTGATTTCAGCGGCGATGATAAGAAGCAGCAGGGCAGCGAGTCTCAGCGTCAGCCCGCCCTCGCCCTGAAGGGCCGTGTCCAGCAGGCTGCCTTTGGTGAACTGGACGAGGACAGCCAGGCCGCCCGCCGCCACAGCAAAAAGAACCGTGCAGGCAAACAAGCCCGCATGAGGACGTATAAAGCGTTTCATGTTTTTTCCTCCTGATCAAATGATGTGATGTATCATTCGATAGAAGGCTTTGGGTTATCGCCTTCTATCGATCAGAAGGCGCTGCGCAAACGAATCATTAGAATATCTCCTTATGACTGGGCGGGGCGTTCATTGCCCCGCTTGAAGTTGCCGGTGAGCTTGGCCAGAATCAACTGGATATCCGCAGGGTCAGCCACGGCCAAGCGGGTCTGGGCTGCCTGGGCTTTGCTGCCTGAGAGAATCATCACACAGCGGCCCCGATAGCTGATGAACAGCTTGTCTTTGCTGAGGGTGTAGGAAAACTCGGGATGCTGATCTTGCGGTGTGGTCATCGGGCTATTGTCCTTCGAAGGCCGAGATAGCGGCGGATGCACCGATGCGCTCCACCCCCTGGGCCAGGTAGCCCTCCATGGCTTCCCGGGTGCGGATGCCGCCGGAGGCCTTGATTTTGACCTGAGGGCCGATGTGCTGCTTGAACAGCGCGATGTCTTCAGGCGTGGCGCCGCCGGTGCCAAAGCCGGTGGAGGTTTTGATGAAATGGGCCCCCGCCTGGGTGACGCAACGGCAGGCGGCGATTTTTTCTTCCTCTGTGAGGTAGCAGGTTTCCACAATGACCTTCAGGGGCTTGCCGCCGCAGGCTTCCTTCACGGCCTTGATCTCGGCGGTGACGGCGTCAAAGTTGCCGTCCTTCATGTCGCCAAGATTGATGACCATGTCGATTTCGTCAGCGCCCTCTCCCACCGCCTGGCGGGTTTCATAGACCTTGACCGGGGTGGTGTTGTAGCCCAAAGGGAAACCGATGACGGTGCAGACCTTGAGCTTATCCCCGTATTTGTCCTTGGCTTTTTTCACAAAACGGGGCGGGATGCACACGGTGGCCATGCCATAGGTGACGCCCTCCTGGCAGATTTTGTCCACCTCTTTCCAGGTGGAAACGGCCTTTAGCAGCGTATGGTCAACATGGGAAAACACTGCGTTCTTGTCCATGGTGATGCTCCTTTCAAGGTGTTGATCTATGGTGAAGCATAACAAAGCACGGGGCGGATTGCAAGGGATTTGACCCCGGCGGCTTCTGGGTATACTCATAATACCAACATAAAGAAAGCAGGTGACGGATATATGACTTTCATACAGGAAGAGAACCGTTTTTATATGGGCGACAACCCGGCGCAGCCCCAGGCGGAAATCACCTTTAAAAAAAGAGGGGAAGACCGTCTGGTGGTCAACCATACCTTTACGGATGAGTCGCTGCGCGGCCAGGGCATTGCCAGGAAGCTGGTGGAGCGGGTGGCGGAATATGCCAGGGAAAAGGGCTACAAGCTGTTGGCTACCTGCTCATATGCTAAAAAGGTGCTCTCTGAGGATGCTTTCAGTGATGTCTATGTGGGCGGCCGGGAATAAACCCTGTCCGGGGGCTTTCCCAATTTGAGAAAACCGCTTACAATAGAGGTGTATCTGAATAACAGAGAGGAGACGTTCCTATGAAGACCACAATCAGCGCCAAAGGGATGAACGTAACCCCGGCCATCGAAAACCGCGTGCTCAAAAAGACCCAGACCATGAGCAAGTACCTGCGCCCGGACACAGAGATGTTTGTGCGCATGCGCAAGGAGAAGAACCAGCGGGTGGTGGAGATCACGGTGCCCATGAACGGCGTGCTGCTGAGGGCTGAGGCCTCAAGCGATGACAACCTGTTTATGTCCATTGACAAGGCCCTGGCGAAGATGGAGCGGCAGATTTTAAGAAACCGCACCCGGCTTGACAAACGCCTGCGGGAAGGGTTCCCGGCGGAGATCGTGCCGGAGTTCATCGAGGAGATGGGCGTTGAGGATCAGGAAGCGCGCAAGGTGGTGCGCTCCAAGACCTACACCGTGCGCCCCATGAGCCAGGAGGACGCGGTCCTTCAGATGGACCTGCTGGGCCACAACTTCTTTGTATACATTGACATCGACACCGACCAGGCCCATGTGCTATATCTGAGAAAGGACGGGGCCCTGGGCATCCTGGTGCCGGAGGTTTAATCCTGATAAAACCTGATTGAAAAATGTGAGGGCGCCCACAGGGGCGCCCTCTCGGTTTAGCTATGGGATTTGATCAGACCTTGGTCACCTGGCAGAGCCCTTCCTTATAGGAGGGGAAGCCGGAGATGGGGTCAAAGTCGCGGGCGTGGACCAGATTGACATTGGCCTGTTCCCAGCCATGGAACATGTCAATGGTATCGTCCCGGACGATGTTAGTTACCTCAGCCTTGGCGCGGATGGAACCCAGTTCTGTAGACAACTCCACATCGTCTCCTGTTTCGATGCCGCGCTCGCGGGCGGCCTTGGGGCTCAGACGGCAGATGGGATCGGGCATGAGGGCACGCAGCCAGGGCACGTTGCGCTGCTTGGAATGTGTATACATGGGCACCCTGCTGCCTGTGTTGAGAATGAGCGGGTAATTCTTAGCCACCTCCGGCGTACTCACCGGGCTCCAGGTGGGCTCGAGGTAGACAGGCCGCGGATCCAGGTCATAGCCACGCAGAATTTCACTGATGAATTCCACTTTGCCTGTAGGGGTTTCAAAACCAGGCTGCCCGTCCCTGCGGAAATAACCGGTTTCATATTTTTTAATCTGCGGTTCACCCTTGAGCGGGACAGTGATCCCCTCGGGTGAGGCGGCTTGCAGCTCCTCATAGCTAACGCCACAGCCGCTGGTCTTGAGAATTTCGCGCATGCAGTTTTCTTCGGCCTTCTCGCCGCCACCCCAGAATTCTTCCTCAAAGCCAAGAGCCACACCGATATCGCAGCAGATGCGGTAGTCTGGGCGGGCCTCACCTGCGGGTTCCATAGCGGGCTCGCGCAGGAAGAGTTTGCGGCCATAGACAGTCAACGGACAGGAACGCTCAAAGGACATGGCAGCTGGCAAGAGCATGTCAACATAGTCGTGGGTTTGGGGGCGGATATAAAAATCCGCTGTTACAATGAATTCCATGTCCTGGAAAGCTTTTTGGTATTCCTGGGTCTGAGGCCACATCATGGCATTGGTTCCAAGCGCTACACAAGCCAGGATATCGCCATCCCTGACATATTCTGGCAGGGGGTTGAGCTGCAGATTGCCTTGGCCGCCGTGATAATCTTCCATATCAGCCCAGACAGGGAAGTATTTGCGATCAACCCGCTTGTCATCCAAAGCGGGGAGCTTTTCGCGTGCATAGTTGAAGGTAGGTGTGCCACTCCACTGATCAAAATCCATGGGCTCCGGCGGCAGACTGACACCGCCAGGCACGTCCAGGGAGCCGGTGAGTGGAATCAGTGACCACATGGCCCGGAAACTATTGACCCCGTTGACATGGTGAGGCCAAGCGGCGGCGGTTTTGCATACCAGAGGTGCGCCTTGGGTGACTAAGATGTCAACGGCTTTTTGGATATGCTCCTGGGGTACGTCGCAGATTTCAGCGGTTTTTTCGACTGTGAACTCTTTGCAGTAATCCGCATACTCTTCAAAGCCGTGGGTCCATTTTTCGACGAACTCCTTGTCATAGGCGCCGGCCTCAATCAGGGAGTTGGCAAAGCACAGCGCCAAAGCACCGTCAGTTCCGGGGCGGAGCTGAATGTGCACGTCTGCCAGAGAATGCACGGTGGGGGTTACGCGGGGATCCACTACAATGTATTTACATTGGCCCTTTTCTTTGGCGTTTCTCAAACCACTCATGCTGAATGGCGCCGACCAGGCAGGGTTAGTACCCCAGAAAATGGCTACCTTGGTTTTGTCGGGTACAGGGTTAGCGCCGGTTGCGACCTTGCTGGCCACTTTGTGATAGGGGCCATATATCAGCTTGTTGGCCAATTCAGTTGCCAAGAAGCAGGTGGAGGACTCGGTTCCGAAGTTGGGTGAGCCAAATGCATAAGCCAGGCGCATCAATGCGCTGCGGGGCTCCTTGGGGTCGCCGGTGATGAAGGCTACTTTTTCAGCGCCATGCTTTTCCTTGATGCTGTTGAGTTTCTCAGCGATGGTAGAAAGCGCCTCATCCCAGGAGATGCGCTCCCACTGGCCTGGCTCGCCCTTAGGATTGGTGCGCTTCATGGGGTAGAGCAGGCGCTCGGGATCGTAGATCTCCTGAATGGCGGCGACGCCTTTGGCGCAGATCAGGTTGTTGTTGTAGTTGCCGCGTTTTTCGATGCGGTAGAGTTTGTCATCCTTAAGAATCAGTTTCATGCCACATTTGGGGCCGTGGTTGCACTGAACACAGTGGGTATACCGCACAACCTCGGGTGAGGTGCTCTCAGCCAAGGCGGGATCAGCGCTCTGGAACAGGACATTGCTGCCCAGCACCGCGGCGCCGGCGCCGGTGGCTGTGGCCAGCTTTAAAAACGTACGTCTGGAAATATTGGGCATTTGCGCTTTCCTCCTCTTACTTCGCGTTCAGTTTGGCCAGGTAGGTGGTCACCGGGTCCTTGGGCAGGAACTCATCTGGCATATCTGCTGGGGCCACATACCAGATATGGGTGCCTTCCACACGGACGGCGTTTCTTTCCGCAATGTACTTAGAAATCTCGCTCTCCGGGTCGTCTACATCGCCAAAGACGCGGCACTGGCCTGGGCAGTGCACGGCACACATGGGCGTGCCGCCGTCCTTGACCGCGCCATAGCAGAAGGTGCACTTCTCCACGATGTTCAGCCGGTCGCTGGCCTCTTCCTCATTGGGCAGCACCACGCCCGGGAAGCTGGTGACATCGTCGGTGACCAGGGTGCGGGCGTCATAGGGGCAGGCGGTGACGCAGTCTCCGCAGCCGATGCACTTGTCATAGTCCATCAGCACCACGCCCTCCTCGGACGCATAGGTAGCGCCCACCGGGCAAGCCTTCACACAGGGCGCGTCGATGCAGTGCATGCACATGGGCAGCTGATAGCGCTGCTTGGCATCGGGGAACTCGCCCCATTCCACGGGCACGACGCCGTTGTAGTCCACCCCGGGCCGGGTGCCGTAGAACATCTTGCAGGCCACTACGCAGGTGTAGCAGCCCATGCAATGATCCAGGTTCAGAACCATGCCATATGTAGCCAATTCGATTCTCCTCCTATATTATGATCGGGTATTGCAAAGCGATTCAATATACAATGATACTGTAACATAATCAGCTGTAAGTGGGGCTGACGAAAATGTACTTTATAGCGGCACAAAATGTACGGGTTTGATATTGGATGGACAATTCCCTCGCAAATGACATTTGTGATTGACAAGCGTGTACACTTTTGCTATTCTGTGCGCACACAATTGATAATCGCGTGATGGATGACAGGAGGCTTATGGAGGCATCAAGGGGAAGGGACTTGCCGCTGGCGGAGAAGACGCTTGCTTTTATGCAGAGTGTCACGGATACCAGTGACCTCAACGCCCTGGTGCGGGTGACGGCGGAGCTGCTGGATAACCCCGTCAGCCTCATCGATGCGGAGGCGCAGCTGCTGGCCTGCCATCCCGGGACGATCGCGGACCGGGTCATGGATAGCCCCGAGGCGCTGGGCCAGGCGATGGCGGACATCCCCCGGGCTGAAGAGGCGCTGGTTGTGGAGGAATACGGCGACTGCGGCAGGCTGACCCTGTATGCCGCAAGCGGGCCCATCGGCGATGAGGACAGAACCTTCCTGCACCTGGCGGCCCGGGCCATTGCCATCATCATCCGCCCCCAGATCGGCATCAAGGTGATGACCCAGCTGAGCAAGTTACAGCTGATGCGGAAACTCCTGGCCTACAAGCCAGGGCTGCGCGCGCAGCTTCTGTATGACATCCAGACCGAGCACCTGGACAACATGGGCGGCCCCTTCCGGGTGCTGTTCATCCATGTGGATGATGACAAGCGCGCCCAGACGCCGCGGTACCGCTCCGCCCTTGGAAAATACCTGCGCAACGCCTGGGCCTTTGTTCATGGGGAGGACATTGTCTGCGTGTTCAATGAGGCCATCGTGCTGCCCAAGGACTATTTGACGGCGCTGGAGAACTACCTGGAGGCGATGAAGCTCACCGCCAGCCTGAGCATGCCCTTCAGCTACCTGATTGACCTGCGGCGCATGTATGAGGTGGCCCAGGCCTCCTGGCCTGCTGCCCGCAAGCGCGACCCGGAGCACCGCCTGCACCAGGCGATGAACTACCAGGTCTATGCCTTTCTGGCCCGGTGTAGCATGTGCTTCAACCCTGCCGACTACTGCCCCGACGGCCTGTACCGCCTGATAGAATCAGACCGGGACAGCGGCCGGGATGACCTGAAGACCCTGTATGTGTTCATCGAAAACGGCCTCAACGGCAATGCTGCCGCCAAGGAGCTGCACATCCACAGAAACACGCTGATGGGCCGTCTGGAGCGCATCCAGGAGATTTTGGGCCTGCCGCTTGATGACCGGGATGTGGTTTTGTTCCTGAGGATATGCTTTCGCATTCTGGAAATGCAGCAGTGAGCTTATTTCCGTTTTCTCTGGCTGGCCTGGCAGCGAGTGCAAAGTGTGTCTGCCGGCCCAGGCTTCACGGGCCCGCCGCATTGGCTGCAGTGGGTGGTGAGGGCGGGGTTGATGAAAAACTTGGCCCGGGCGGGCAATGCCCCGTAGCCAAAGCCGGTGATGGCCTTGTCCGGGCAGATGGACTGGCATAAGCCGCACTGGGTGCAGCGGTCAGGGTAGTGGAGCAGGTAGCGCTGGTCCTCCGCCTCATCCAGGTAGACCGCCAGCGCCTGGTGGGGGCAGACGCTCTGGCAGATGCCGCAGGCCCAGCACAGGTCAGCATCCACCACCGGGGTGGCCCAGGTGAAGGCCTGGGGGAGGGATTCATTTTCCAGGCTGTCCCGCACCTGGCGCTGCAAAAGGCGCCTGATGAACAGCGGGTTGTTGTCCAGCTTCCGGGTATCGGGCAGAATGGCGCCCACGCCGGTGCGTGCGCCCCGGGACAGGCTCCTGAGCGCCTCCCGGCGGGTGAGATCAATCGGGGGCAGGGTGTCGCCGGCCTCAAGCAGGGTGACCCGGGCGTCAAAAAAGGCCTCCCCGGCAAACTGCCGGGCCCGGGCCAGGGCCTGGTCAAAATCCGCCAGGTGGCCCTCCCGCTCGCAGCCCTTGCAGCCTGCCCGTTCGATGACCACCTTGCCTGAGAGCGCCAGGGAGGCCAGCAGCTCCCAGGGGATGACGCCCAGGCACCAGGGCCCGAAATCATGTTCACTGGCGGATTTCTCGCAGGCCAGCATGCGGGTTTCCCGCTTGGTGGTGACAAGCCGCAGCACGCGCTTGAAGTCCTCATAGCTGGGGGCGATGGCGCCGGCAGGGCAGCGCACCACGCAGAGGCTGCAGCCTATGCACTTGTCCCACGCTGCCCCCTGGCCGGCCGGGGGGGTCAGGGCGCCCACAGGGCAGATGTCCACGCACACGGTGCAGGGCACCTTGCGCTGCTTGGTGTTCAGGCAGCTGGCCCTGACAAAGGCGGGGGTATCCTCCTGGGTCAGCCCCTGGACGGCCAGCTGGACGATTTTTTTCTCAAGCATGGACATTCCTCCCGGAGATTGGTACGATAAAGTCATGATAGCATGTTGCCCGGGGGACGGCAATCTCAGCAGAAAGGAGCCTGATTCGGTGGACAAACAGCACACGGCTTTTGCCATCCTCTGCGGCGGGAAATCCCGGCGCATGGGGCAGGATAAGGCTTTTATCCGCCTGGGAGAGGAGAGCCTGCTGCGCCGGCTGGCCCGCATCGGCCAGGGCTTTGGCGAGCGGCTGGTGGCCACCGATGAGCGCCTCATGGCCCAGGAGACCGGCTTTCGCCTGGTGCCCGATGTGGTGAAGGACGCAGGCCCGGTGGGCGCGCTGTATTCGCTTTTGTCCGCGATGGAAAGTGAAGCGGTCCTCACCCTGCCCTGCGACATGCCCTTTTTCCCGGCGGCGCTGGCGGATGCCATGCTCATGGCCATGCCGGCGGAGGCACAGGCCCTGCTGCTCATGGGCCGCAACGGGCGGGCCTTCCCGCTGTGCGCGCTGGTGCGGGCAAGCTGCCTGCCGGTGGTGCGGGAGCATGTGCAGGCCGGCAAGCTCAAGGCCATGCCGCTGATGGAGAGCCTGGGCGCTGTGAACATGCCGCTGCCGGAGCGGTTTTCAGACCGGGTGCTGATGAACCTCAACACCCCCCATGACCTGGCCCTGGCCAGCAAGCACCAGGATTACACCTTGCAGGGGAGCAGATAGGGATGTTTAACATCGGTGCGGGGGAACTGTTCATTATATTCCTGGTGGCGTTCTTTGTCGTGGGCCCCAAGGACCTGCCCAAGGTGATCAAGGGGATCAAAAGCGCCTTGCAGACCATCAAATCCCTGATCACCGACCTGAAGGCCGAGAGCGGATGGGACGACATCGTCAAGGAGATGAGCGACACCAAGGAGGATGTGACCGGCACCCTCAAATCCCTGGATGTGACCCGTGACTTGAAGGACGCGAAGAAGAGCATCGAAGGCAGCATGAAGGACCTGGACATCAAGCAGGACTTTGAGGAGGCGAAGAAGGCCCTGGAAAAGGGCGTGGGCACCATCAAGTCACCGCTGAAGGCTGCTGCCGCAACCATCAAAGCTGAGCTGGACCCGGGGGCCATAGCGGCCGCCGGCAAAGCGCAGCCAACACCGCCCCTGCCAGCGGAGGATGCCCCCCGGGAGGAGGGCACGCCCGCTGAGGAACCCAAAACCGGCCCTGAGGCCGCAATAACGGAGGGAAAAATATGAGACTTGGTGTATGGGAAATCGTTCTGATCCTGGTGCTGGCCCTGGTGCTGTTTGGCGGCAACAAGCTCTCAGGCGTGGGCAAGGCCCTGGGCCAGAGCATCCGCGACTTCAAAAAGGAAGTGCAGCCCGAGGAGAGCCCCAAGGAAGAGACCGCAAAGAAGGAAGACACCCAAGAAAAGGTATAAGCTGATTTATGGCTGAAAAACCAATTCCCCAGGACAAAGGCAGGAAGCCCCGGGAAGTGAAGGACGTCCAGCCCATCATGCAGCATATCATGGCGCTCAGGAAGGTGCTGCTGGTGAGCGTGATGGCGATTCTCGTCGCCTTCATCCTCTCCTTCTACTTCGCCGGCGACTTCCTGGTGGATCTGCTCACCAAACCCATCGTGGAGCGGGGCATCGCCATCATCTACACGGCGGTGAGTGAGGCGCTGCTCACCAAGATGAAGGTGTGCCTGGTGGCCGCCATGGTGCTGGCAAGCCCGGTGGTGCTTTATGAGCTGTGGAGCTTCATCAGCCCCGCCCTCTACCCCCGGGAGAAGCGCAAGTTCAGCCTGCTGTTTGTGGCGGCGCTGTTCCTGTTCCTTCTGGGCATCGCCTTTTGCTATGGGGTGGTGTATGCGATGGCGCTGGACTTTTTCCTGGTATCAGGCGAAGGCCTGGCCACGCCCATGCTCTCCATTGATAAGTACATCGGCTATCTCTTTGGCTTTGCCCTGCCCTTTGGCATCTCCTTCCAGGTGCCGGTGGCGATCTACATCACCACCTCCATGGGCCTCACCACCCCCAAGGGGCTGTCCAAGGCGCGCAAGTTTGTGCTGCTGGGCATCGCCGTGGGCGCCGCCATCCTGACGCCGCCTGATGTGGTCAGCCAGGTGCTGCTGGGCATCCCCATGTGGATTTTGTATGAGATCAGCGTGGTGATCTCCCGCATGGTGAAGAAAAAGGAGCGGGCGTAGGCCCGTCAGACGGGTTTTTCCGGCTGGTGCTTTGACGCGCCAGCTTTTTTTATTGGCCGCCGAATAAAAAGGCCTTGGTTTGCGTATATAGGGGTGAGGGAGGTGAGGGCATGGAGCAGACGCGGGAAGCGCGCCTGATGGACTGGATGGAGCGCTACAGCCAGGCCATTTTGCGCACCTGCTTTGTCTACCTGGGACGCCGCCAGGAGGCGGAGGATGCCATGCAGGACACCTTTCTGAAGGCCTGGAAAGCCATGGACAGCTTTGACGCTGCCCGGGGCGCCAGCGAAAAAACCTGGCTGATGAAGATTGCGGTCAACGTCTGCCATGACTATCACCGCTCCCGCTGGGCGCGTTTTGTGGACATGAGCCGCTCGCTTGAAGACCTGCCGGGGCGTTACCTGAGGCTGGAGCCGGAGGAAGAAACCCTGCTGATGGACGTGATGCGGCTGCCTGAAAAGCAAAAGCAGGTAATCCTGCTCTATTACTACCATGACATGACCATCAAGGAGGCGGCGGAGGCCCTGGGCGTGGCGCCCTCAACCGTCTATCAGCGGCTCAAGAAGGCTGAGCAGACGCTTAAAATCAAGCTGACAGAAGGGAGCGGCCATGAGAATGAATCCGATTAAGCATGTGATTGACAAAGGCCTCTCCGGCCTTCAGGTGGATAGCCTGCGGATGAACCAGATTTTATCCAAAGCCAAAGGAGGAGAACCAGTGAAACGCAAACTGCCCCTGGTGCTGGTGGCGGCGCTGGTGGCGCTGAGCATAGCGCTCACCGCGGCCGCGGCAACGCTGTTGTGGGAGCACTATGTGCTGGAGATGAAACAAAAAGAAAAAAGCCAGGGCACCTATGTCACCTGGCCAGTTGATGACAAGGTGGCCCTGGTCAAAAACCTGAGCGAGATGGGCTATATTGAAGAAAGCGAGCAGGTGAAAACACTCCTTTCCCAGGCGACCCCGGAGGAGGAGAAGGGCGCCCTGGCGGACCAACTGATGCTGGCATTGACCGGGCAAAAGGATGTGCGGGAAATACACTCCGACCTTATCACCTATGCGCTTTTGGGGCCGGAGGACTTTTGGACCAGCGCCCAGCGGGTGTGGTGGACGCATGCTATCAACTCTGTGCGGGATACCTCCCAGGACCCGGATGAGCTGGTGCTGCCCCTGGGGCATGAGGTGCCCGAGGCGGAAGCCATCGAAATCGCCCGGGCGGCCATCATCCAGGCCTTTGAGATGGCGCCTGGCGCGCTGGATCAGGCACAGCCCGTGGCTGACCTCTACACCACCAAGACCCGGCCTGATTACAGGCGCTGGATGGTGCAGTTCAAGTTCTATAAGGAAGGCACAAGCACCTGGACGGAGCGGGTGTACTTCACCGTGGTGGATGAAAAGGGCGAGGTCATCGCCGACCCGGATGTAGGCACCCCCTCACTGGAAGAAATGGCGGCCAGCTACAAGGAATTGGAGGCGCAGAAAAAAGCGTCCAAGCCGCCCATCATCCAGGCCTATATAAACTATGTGGAGCAGGAGAATTACGCCCCTTTCTGGGACTGGTCCCTGGAGGCCAAGGCGGCCTTCTCCCGGGAAATTCGCCCCATGATGGCGCAAGCGGAGAAACAGGGAGAGCTGAAACAGTATTTCACACAGGAGGGAAGGGTGATTGCGGGCGGTAACCTCTCCCTTTACACCGCCTTCGCATACGGCCTGCCGGGTCCGGAGGATATCCCCCAGGATGCGGCCCTTGAAAAAGCGAAGCAGGCTTTGGTGGATGCTTGCGGCGCAAGCCGCCAGAGCCTGGAAGGGGCAGCCAGCGTTTTTGTGTACTTTGATGTGACCGACCCGGAGAAACCCCTGTGGAAATTTTTCTTTGGCCCCAATTGGGTGGAAGAGATGGCGCCCGGAAAGGCCTACCGGGCTCAGGTTGATGCCCGCAATGGGGAAATTGTGCTGAGCGAGGCCCTCAACTGGAAAGAATTAAAGGGGGATGATTTGCGCAGGTTTTAACTAAGGCCGCGCCAGCACTTCCCTGGCCTGAGCCAGCAGCTCCTCCCGGTCATTTTCCAGGTAGCCTGAGAGCACCTGATCCAAGAGGAAGTTCAGCGTCCTGCCGATGCCTGCCCCCTCTTTGAAACCTATCGCTATCAAATCCTGGCCGTCAATGGCCAGGTCCCTGATAAACAGGCAGCTGCCGGAACGGATCATCTCCTCCGCTTCATCATAGAGGCGGAGGATTTTGTGCGCCTTTTCCGCCACATGGGGGGCGTGGGTCAGGGCATCGGCGTACTGGAGCTTGAGCATCAAAAGCCCTGCCTCCGGCCCCAGGCGGTTGAGGCTGCGCTTCAGGTTGTCAGGGCCGATGCGGTCATCATGATACCTGACCAGGGTGACCACCAATTCCCGAAGCGCCCGGGGCTGCTTGAGGCGCAGCATGATTTCCTCAGTGATGCCGGCGGAAATGGCGGCGTGCCCCTTGAAGTGGCTGGTGCCGTCCGCATCATGGGTGGCGGCGGCGGGCTTGCCTGCGTCGTGGAGCAAGGCGGCCCAGCGCAGGGGCAATTGCGTATCGGTGGCTTCCACGGTTCTCAGGGTGTGTTCCCACAGGTCATATGCGTGAAAGGGGGTGCGCTGGGGCGTGTGCAGCATGGGGGAGAGCTCCGGCAGCGCCAGGAACAGCACCCGGGGATAATCCCGCAGCGCCTGACCGGCGTGGGGGGCCAGCAGGGTGCGGTTGAGTTCCTCGGCGATCCGCTCGGCGGAGATGTGGCTGAGGCCCTCCCCGGCTGCCATCATGGCTGAAAGGGTATCGCCCTGGATCGCAAAGCCCAGCCTGGCCGCAAAGCGCAGCGCCCGCAGGATGCGCAGGCTGTCCTCCCGGAAACGGGTGTGGGCATCCCCCACGGCGCGGATGAGGCCGGCATGGATGTCAGAAAGGCCGCCCACAACATCCACCAGCCCCCTCTCCGGGTGCCAGGCCAGGGCGTTGATGGTGAAGTCCCGCCGGAGCACGTCCTCCTTGAGGGAGCGGGTGAAGGTCACGGCATCCGGATGCCGGCCGTCGCTGTAGGTGCTGTCCTGGCGGTAGGTGGTGATCTCCATGTGAAGCCCATCCTTTACCAGGGTGATGGTGCCGTGCTTAAGCCCGATTTCCAGCAGCTTTTCCCCGGCCAGGGCGGCTTTGATCTCATCAGGCGTGGCCTGGGTGGTGATGTCAAAGTCAGTGGGCGTGCTGCCCAGGCAGGCATCCCGCACGCAGCCGCCCACCAGAAAGGCCTCAAAGCCGGCGTCGCCAAGCCGCTTGAGCGCAAAGGATACCGGGGGCGGCAGGGTCATCAGGTGTGTCATATCAGTCATATCGCCTGCATTGTAGGGGCGGCTGGCTTGCTTGTCAAGAAAGGCCCGGCATGCTACAATTTGGCTGATGAACAGCTGTGATTTTTTAAGCCAGGCCCTGAAAAAAGCCAGGGCACGGCTCCTTGACCCCACCCCGCTGGCCCGCGACTGCGGGCGGCTATGCGGTGCTGCCTGCTGCCAGACCGATGAGCAGGGCCGCGGCGGCATGCTGCTGTTCCCCGGCGAGGCGGCGCTGTATGAGGGGCGGATGCCGGCGGGCTTTGCCATCCACCCGGATGACAGCGTCCTGCCGGGGGGGACGCTTCTCACCTGTTCAGGCACCTGCCAGCGGGAGGACAGGCCCCTGGCCTGCCGGGTATTCCCGCTGGTGATGCGCCTGGCGGAGGCGGGGGAGCCCCGCCTGGCCCTTGACCCCCGCGCCTGGCCCATCTGCCCGCTGATGCCCTCCGGCATGGCGGGCCTGTCATCTGGCTTTGTGGAGGCGGCGGAGGATGCCGCCCGGACACTGGCCCAGGTGCCGGAGTTCCGGGCTTTTTTGGCGGCGCAGACGGCGTTTTTGGGGCGGCTGCAGCAGCCCCTGTGGAAGGATGGGGTGGCAACATGATCTGGCAGCGGGCGGAGTGCTTCCGGGAGATCAACGACCGCATCAATGATGGCGGCTATCTGCTGCTGGGGGATGCGCTGGAAGCGGACCTGGGGGAGTTCATGGGCCAGGCCCAGTGTGTGTATCTGGACCCGCCCGGCATCACCGGAGGCAGCTTCACCTGCCGGATGCGGGTGGGGGAGGCGGGCTGGCAGAGTGGCAAGAAATATGTGGAGCTGCCGGCGTATGAGGACTTTCATCCCAAGCCCCGCCAGAGCCATGACGCCTTTTTAAGGGCGCTGCTGCGCCGGGCCCGGGCACTGCTTCATGACAGCGGCTCCATCTTCCTCCATGCGGATCAAAGCACCGCCGCCCGCGCCCGGATGCTGATGGATGAGGTGTTTGGCCCGGATAATTTCCGCAACGAGATCATCTGGCGCTACCAAACCGGCGGGCGCAGCAAGCGCTATTTCAGCCGGAAGCATGACAACATCTATTTCTACGCCAAGTCAGCTGAGCATTATTTTGATATCACCCAGGTACCCGCCCAGAAGAAGGCGGAGCGCAGCAACCACATGAAGCGCCATGTGGATGAGAAGGGGCGCAGCTACCGCAGCATCACCACCGGGGGCAAGACCTACATCTACTATGACGATGAGCCGGTCTACCCGGATGATGTGTGGGATGATGTGAGCTCCATGCAGCAAAAGGATCCCCAGCGCACCGGATATCCTGCGCAAAAGCCCCAGGCGCTGCTGGACCGGATGATCCTCTCCACCACAAAACCCGGCGACCTGGTGGTGGACCTCACCTGCGGCTCGGGCACCGCCCTGGCTTCAGCCGCCGCCCATGGCCGGCGTTTTCTGGGGGTGGACAGCAGCCAGGTGGCCCTGGCCGCCTGCCGCAAGCGGCTGGATTCCTACCGCCTGGTGATCCAGTCCCCCCTGCAGGAGAGCGAGGCCCTGGTGGATGCCAGCGCCATGCCGGGCATCGGCTTTTATACCGTGGCGCTGCATGCCTACACCCTGCCCTCAGGCCCCCTGGCGCCCTATCAGCACAGCCCCGCCGGGCTTGATTTGGTTGGCCTGGACGGGGTGGATCAGTGGTATGCGGGGCTTCTGAACGGTGGGGTTTTCACCGCCTATGCCTCAGCCCTCAGGCAAAAGCAGACCCCAGCCCTCCCCCGGGAGCTGGAGGTGCCGCTGCTGCGTGGCACCGTCGCCATCCTGATTGTAGATGTGATGGGCCGCCGCAGCCTGTGGACGGGTGCCCGGGCAGAGTGATACTGATTGTCAATGCATCCCCGAAAATCCAGCGGATCTTTTTCGCGCCATCCAACCTTGAGCCTGTGGTTCGCCTCCTTGCAGGACGAAAAAACCCCTCGCTGCCTTCTGCGCGGCTCAATCGAAAATCAGGATGACCCATGCATATTACTGGGAAAGTGGGGATGGGGGCATGTTTATTGGCGTATTTTACAAAAATTGTGGTAATTGTTACCATTGCGTGTTATACTGTGTAAAATCAAATGCGAAGTTGTGACGAATCGATGCATTTGGTTTACAGTTTAACCAGCAAGGGGTGGTCCCATGGCAGCAGTTGAAGACATCGGCATTGACTTAGGATCTTCCAATGTGCTCATCTGTGAGCGGGGCAAGGGCATCGTGCTCAATGAGCCGGCGGTGCTGGCGGTCAACCATGATACCCGCAACATCATCTCCATCGGCCTTGAGGCCTATCAGATGATGGGGCGCGAGCCTGCGGGCATCTCGGTGGTGCGGCCGCTGCAGCGGGGCACCATCCAGGATTTTGACATGCTCAGCATCCTGCTCAACTACTTTGTCATGAGGGTGGTGGGCAAGCATCTGTTCAACCGCCCCCGGGCGCTGCTGTCAGTGTCCGCCACCGCCAACGAGATTGAAAAACGCCAGCTGATTCTGGGCATGCTTGAGGCCGGCGCCCGGCGCACCCAGCTGATTGAGCGGCCCCTGGCCGCAGCCATCGGCGCGGGCATTCCCATCAATGATGTCACCGGCCGCATGGTGGCTGACATTGGCGGCGCCACCACCGACATCGCCGTCATTTCCTCTGGCGAGATCATGGCCCGCAGCATCCTGGAGAGCGCCGGTGACCAGGTCACCGACGCCATCATCCGCTATATCCGGCTGAAGCACAACCTGCTCATCGGCTGGCGCACGGCAGAGGACGTGAAAAGCGCCATCGGCTCAGTGGATCCTGAGGACCAGACCGCCCTCTCCCTGCCTGTGGCCGGGCGCAACCTGGTCAGCGGCCTGCCCCGCCAGGTGGACATCACCAGCGACGAGATCGTGGAGGCGGTGGAGGAGCCCCTGCGCCTGATGGTGGAGGGTTTCCACAGCGTGATTGAGCGCATCCCGGCGGAGCTGGCCAATGACGTGTTTGACGATGGCATTGTGTTAACCGGCGGCGGCGCCAGCCTCCGGGGGCTGTCCACCGTCATTCAGCGGGAGATGCAGATTCCCGTCTATGTGGCGGAGCACCCCCAGGAGTGCATCGCCCTGGGCTGCGGCCTGGCCCTGGAGCGGCCGGGCGAGTATCAGCGGATTCTGGGCGACGCCCGGAAGCGGCGCTAAGGTAAGAACGGACGGGGACGCTGGGGGCTTTTGAAAAAGCCCCCAGACCCGCAAAACTTTGGTATCTTTATTTTAAAGGTGACCTATGAAAAGCTATCGGAAAGAGCTGGTGTTCAATATCCCTGCAAGAAGAGGGCTCACCAACATCACCCATGAGGTGCAGCAGGCGGTGGATGAGAGTGGGGTCATGGAGGGGCTGGTGTTGGTCAACCCCATGCACATCACCGCCAGCGTTTTTATCAACGATGATGAAGCCGGCCTCCACCATGATTTTGAGGTGTGGCTGGAGAAGATAGCGCCGGAAAAGCCACACAGCCAGTACCGCCACAACGGCTTTGAGGACAACGCCGATGCCCACATCAAGCGCAGCGTCATGGGCCGGGAGAGCGTGGTGGCCATCACCCGCGGGCGCCTTGACCTGGGCACCTGGGAGCGGATTTTCTATTATGAGTTTGACGGCAAGCGCGACAAGCGCGTGCTGATCAAGGTGATTGGCGAGTAACTTTCAAGCAAAACAACAAGGGGCTGCCGCGTCGTCAAGCGGCAGCCCCTTGGCTTTGGTCTTTGTCAATACTCCGGCGGCACGTTCTGCTGAATGTGCTTGTTCATGTTTTGGGTCTTCACCTTTGAGGTGTTCGCGTCGTCATCCGGCGCGGTGGGGGAGGGATGGTCCATCCCGTGGGGCTGGGAGGGCTTGGGGCGGTAGGTGGTGCGGTTGACATCCAGGTCAAAGGGGGAATCGGTGACTCCGGGCTGGCCGATGCCCTCCTCATCGGAGAAGGAGGCATGCTCACCCTCGTCCACCAGGCGGGCGAAGATCTTGCGCTCCTCCTCGCCCAGCTGGCGCACTTCCCTGGCCAGGCGGGTGAGGCGCTCCTTTTCCGCGCGCACCTTCTGTTCGATCTCGTCCTCGGTGAAGGTGTCCTTCACCTTGTCCACGGCTTTTTTGCCCAGCTCCACCGCTGACTGGAAAACGCCCTCGCCCTTCTCGGCCATGTTCTTCACGCCGTCGCTGTGAACGAACTCTTCAATGGCGTCTTTGGACTTTTCCACTGTGTTGCTGATAGCACCAAGGCCTGCCATGATGATTTTTCTGATCTCCTTGTCTAGGCTTCCCACAATGAACACCTTCCTTTCCCCCCTATTATACCCTTTGGCGCAGGAACAATCAGGCTTTACATCATTTTAATGTTATATCGCTGTTTTGGCGTGTATAATCTTTTTGTTCCTATTCAACCCTAAGGGAAAAAGGAAGGAGAAACACCATGTTAGTCAACATCCTCTTGTGGATACTCTTTGGCGCGGTTGCTGGCTGGATTGCCAGCAAGCTGATGGGCAGCGCCAACAGCCTGCTGACCAATATCATCCTGGGCATCATCGGCAGCGTTGTGGGCGGCTTTGTGGCCGGGCTTCTGGGCATTGATGCCAATGCCGGGTTCAACATCGTTTCCCTGCTCATCGCCATCGGCGGCGCCTGCCTTGTCATCCTGCTGGCCAGGATGGTCAGGCGCTAAACCAAGCCAACCGCTTCTGCCAGAGGGAGGGTGCGATCGCACCCTCCCCCTTTTTGGTTTACATGAACAGCAGCAGGCTGATTGCCATCAGCGCCATCCCTGCTACCAGGCCGTAGATTGACAGATGGTGCTCTCCATAGGCCTGGGCGGCTGGGAGCAGCTCATCAATGGAGATGAACACCATGATGCCTGCCACTGAGGCGAACAGCATCCCGTAGACGGTGTCAGACATAAAGGGCAGCAGAATAAGATAGCCTACCACCGCGCCCACAGGCTCCGCGAGGCCAGAGAAGAAGGAATACAGAAAAGCCTTTTTCTTGCTTCCCGTGGCATAGTAAATGGGCACGGACACCGCGATGCCCTCGGGGATGTTGTGCAGGGCAATGGCCACCACAATGGGGATGGCCAGGGAGGGGGACTGCAATGCCGAAACGAAGGTGGCCAGCCCCTCGGGAAAGTTGTGTATGGCGATGGCCAGCGCTGTGAAAAGCCCGGTGCGCATCAGCTGCTGGCGGTGCTGCGGATGATGATGTTCCGGGATGGGCTCCTGCACTTCATGGGGGTTGTGCTCCCGGGGAATCAGGCGGTCGATGAGGCCTATCAGCAGCATTCCCCCAAAAAAGGAGGCCACTGTGGCCACCGCCCCGGGCTTTTCGCCAAGGGCGGACTGCAGGGAGGCCTGGGCCTTGAAAAAGATCTCCACCATGGAGACGTAAATCATGACGCCTGCTGAGAAGCCCAGGCTGAGGGAGAGAAATTTTGTGTTGGTTTTCTTGGCGAACAGGGAGATGGCACTGCCAATCCCCGTTGAAAGCCCGGCGATGGCGGTCAGCCCCAACGCAAGCCATACATTGTTTTCCATGTTCATGATCCTCCTGATTCATCAGTTAGAAGTGTCTAACTAAAAAGAGTATACCCAGGAAAACAAAAAAATCGCCCCGCAGCGGGACGCGCGGGACAAAATAAAGGGGAGAGGCTATGTTTTCGTCAAATCCTGCCGCAGCACATCATAGATCATCAAACTGGCGGCCACGGCGGCGTTTAAGGACTCGGCCCCGCCGGGCATGGGCAGCTTCAGCCGCAGATCGGCCAGCGCCAGGAGGTCAGCCGGCAGCCCCGCGCCTTCATTGCCCACCAGCAGGCAGGTTTTTTTTCCAAAGGGCGGATGGCCGAAGAAATCATCGCCGCCCAGGTCGCCAGCGATCAGCTGCCAGCCCCCGGCTTGAAGCCCGGCCAGCTTGCCGGCTAAATCCTCAAAGGCATACACCGGCACCCGGAACACCGCCCCCATGGAGGCGCGCAGCGCCTTGGGCGAGAAGGGATCGGCGCAGCCGCTGTCGATGATCAGGGCATCGTTGCCTGCGGCATCCATGCTGCGCAGGATGGCGCCCACGTTGCCAGGGTCCTGCACCTGGTTTAAAGCCACCAGGCGGCGTCCCAGGATCTCAGGCGGGGTGAGGGACGGCATTGGGCAAAGGGCCAGGATGTCCTGGGGGGTTTTGCTGTCGCTGATGGCCTTGATGACCTCATGGCCCACCAGAAAGGCCGGCAGCCCGCCCGCAAGCAAAGGGGCATGACGGGCCTGGCTGCCGGCCTGAATGATGAGGGCCAGGGCCTTCCCGGCCTTCACTGCTTCCTGGCTGAGGTGTTCCCCCTCGGCCAGAAAGCGGCGCTGTGCCCGCCGACCCGCGGGGGTCAGCAGCTGCCGCCAGGCTTTGACCTGGGGGTTTCTGGTGCTTGTGATCTCTTTCAAAGGAGCCTCAGCACCTCCGGCCGGCCGGAAAACAGCTCGCTGAGCGCATCGGCGGTTACGCCCTTTGACAGCGCATAGGGCAGCACAAAGGCAGCGGCGGCAAAGCCGAGCGCGGTTTCCTCATCCGGCAGGAGCGCGCCCGCATGGCGCAGATAATAGCTGATGTCACGCCTGAGGGCTAAGGGCAGGGGCGCATCCAGCGCGGCCAGGCGCCGCTGCCAGGTGTTGAGCTCATCCGTTGCCGCGGCGCTCAATGCTCCTGGGTGCTGGCGGATCTGCTGCTTGAGCTGATCCAGGTTCAGCGCTGAGGTGACGGGCGCTTCCAGCAGCCAGCCCTCTGCCGCCTCCACGCTCACCACCGGCCAGGGGGAAAGGGCATAGGCCGCGGCGTTTTGAAGCGCCGCGCTATGGGCCTGGGAGACGATCACCTGCCGTCTGACCTCCGCCGTAATGCTGGCCTGGGGGCTTAGCACCAGGCGTTCAGCGCTGCCCGGGGGCACCTCGCCCGAGAGGGTCATCAGGGCTTTCAGGTTCAGAAGGCCAGCCATCGTCTCGCCCGCGGTGACCGCGTCCGCCACGCAGGGGGAGGAAAGCTGGAGCCTGGGAAACAGCAGGCACATCATGAGCAGGTGGGCGGCCTGGTCCTCATCACACTGGAAGCCCGCCTGGTGCAGCGCATCGCACGCGGCGGCGGCGGCCTGCCTGAGGCTGTCATGGGACATCGGCAGGGGCTGCCTGCGCCTGAAAAACAGGTCCGCCAGGGAGCGGGCAGCACCCACCGGCTCCGGCGGCGTCCGGCGGCTTTCGCCGCCCGCGGCGCACTCACGGCCGGGGGCCTCGGGGGCCTGCGGCCAGTAAAAAAGCCGGTGCTGGTTGTCGGGCATGGCCACCAGGAAGAGCCGGTCACAATCCGGCGGCAGGGTCTGGGAGGCGCCCTCCACCTCTTCCCCGGTGAGGGTAAAAGGCCCATTGATAAACCCGCCGCTGCGCACATAATACCGGGGGGTGAGGGGCGCGTGGCGGGCCTCCTCCTTTGCCACCACCTCATAGACCATGTCCTGGGGCAGGGCCTTGATGGCATCGGAATAGACGATGTAGCGGTTGTTTTCGCCCCGGTTTGGGGCATAGTTGCGGTTGGGCCGGACCTTGCCCTGGGCGGCGTCCTGCAGGTCCAGCACACAGAGGGTTCCCAACTCCCGCATCCGCTCCTTAAAGGTGTGCTGCTCCTGACGGTCTGGCGCCACGCGCAGGTAGCCATGGTCCCGGTAGGCGGCGATGTCCTCCGCCGCGATCAAGCCCTGGGGTGAGAGCAGGGGGCGCACCCGGAAGAGCACCCGCTGGGTGTTGTCCTCCTGCAGATACGCCAAAACACGCTGACCTGATAAATCCATTCGCATCCTTCCTGTCAAAAAAATATTTGCCCCTTTGCCTCATTGTATGCGCGGGCTAAGGATGCGTCAAGGCGAGAAGCAGAATTATCTAAGCCTGCTTCCAATTTCCTCTATGCTTGTGCTTTCCACGGTGAAGCTCTGGGAGGCGGGAAGGCTTAAGATGATCAGCAGCAGGGAAAGGATCAGCAGGCCCAGGAGCACCAGGCCGATTGTTTTCCATATCCGCCTGCTGCGCCGGTTCCTCTCTGCCAGCTGGATATTTATTTTAGCCAGGCTTTCTGCGATGTCGGAAGCCTGGCTGGAGGGCGTCATGGTCTCCCCCAGCAGCTTTGCGCTTGACACGCCAAAGAAATCTGCAATCCTCAGCAGCATCTCCGCATCCGGCACCGACAAGCCCTGCTCCCATTTTGAAATGGTTTGCCGCACTACGTTGAGCTGCACGGCCAGATCCTGCTGGCTGATGCCCTTTTCCTTGCGCAGGTTTTTGATGTTCTCTCCAAGCATTATTTCCCTCTCCTTGCTAGTTGATGGGGTGAATATAGATCAGGCGAGGGCGTTGCTGCAAGCAACGCGCGTTAACATGGGGTGTTTTTGGCTGTTTGATTGACAGTCCCGTCTCCCGGGCCTTACAATATGCGGGAATACAAGGGAGGTGGCGGGCATGGGAATTATACCCTCCAGAAACCTGGAAGAGCAGCGGCGGGAAAAGGACGGCATCGTCTATTTTGACCGGGGACGGATTCAAGGGACCGATGGCAGGGCGTATGAGCGCTTCGCCATCCAGACCCATTTTGTCCAGGTGGGGGAGGATCAGGCGGCGCTGGTGGAGCGCTATGTGAAGCCTCTGTTTCAGCCAGGGGATGTGCTGTCCTTTGGTGCTAAGGTGATGGCCATGTGCGTAAAATCAGTCAAAACCAGGGATGAGGTCAAGCCCGGCTTCTGGGCCAATACGCTCTGGCGCTTTGCGGGCATCAACCACACCGGCGTGGGCATGCATGAGCCCTATAAGCTCCAGCTGGTCATCGACCAGGTGGGCCTGCCCCGGATGCTGCTGGCGGCCTTTTTGTCCGCCATCACCAAGCCCTTTGGCATCAAGGGCGTGTTCTACCGCGTCTGCGGCCAGGGCGTGGGAGGCATCGACGGTTTTTACACCCGCTCCAGCTTCCCCATCTACCATGACCTGGCGCTGATGAACCCTTCAAACCCGGTGGAGTTGTGCGATGAACTCTGCGCCAAAACCGGTATCCCCACGGTGCTGATGGACGCCAACGACATCCAGCGCGACCAGTTGGGCAAGTGCTCCGCCTTCCCGCTCACCGATGAGGAAATTCAGGATGCGCTAAGGGATAACCCCTCCGGCCAGGGGGACGAGCTGACGCCCTTGATTTTGATCAGACCGGTATAAAAGCGACATGAGACGCGCTATCGTGATTGGCTGCCCGGGCAGTGGGAAAAGCACCTTTGCCCGGGCTTTGCATGTGAAGACTGGCCTGCCCCGGCCTGACTTGCCCGGGTCAGAGCAGAATGGGGACGATGATTTTTAGCAAGCGGCAGGAAGCGGCGGCCTATCTGGATGCCTGGGTATGAGGGAATGAATGGATGGAAAGAACAGAACGGGTGACCCTGACCAACATGTGCATGATTCAGGACGGCAGCCGGGTGCTGGTGCAGGACAAGGTCAGCGGCGATTGGCCAGGCACTACCTTTCCCGGCGGCCATGTTGAAAAGGGAGAATCTTTCACCAACGCAGTCATCCGAGAGGTGCTGGAGGAGACGGGGCTTGCCATTGCCCGGCCCAGGCTGGTCGGCATCAAAAACTGGTCAAACGATGACGATTCGCGCTATATGGTGCTGCTATACAAAACCAGTTCATTCACAGGCGAACTGAGATCCTCCGATGAGGGGGAGGTATACTGGATAGAAATGGATGATCTCTATGAGATGCCGCTGGCCTATGATATGCAGGATTTGCTCAAGGTTTTTATGGATGATGACCTGAGCGAATTCCAATATTATCAAGAAGATGGTGTTTGGAAATATCACATGAAGTAAAGATGCCGAAACAGCAATGAGATTTAAGGGTTTTTCGCCACGACAAGTTAGAATTTACCGAACTAATATTCCCTCATAGTATTGCTCTTGAAACTGAATCGCTTGCAATATTTCTTCATCGGAGTAAATTTTATCATCCAATGAAACGATCCATTTATCTTCTACATCATGCGTGCGATGGTATATCGCAATGACTTTTCCTTCAAATGATTCCAGTGGTTCATTTGCTCCAAGGATATAGGCATCCTGTTCTTGCCCATCACCACCCATTATTCCATCAACAAATCCATAGTTTATCTTGTAAACCAGATCCGGATAATCTGGATGTGAACTCCCCAGCGGACGATCTATTTTCCCGGTAACGGTTAAGCCTAATATATGTTGTCTCATAAAGCCTCCAACAAATTCTACGCCCATCTTCAAAAC
>ENA-UOOM01001254-UOOM01001254.1-fermentation-metagenome-genome-assembly--contig:-NODE-1254-length-25085-cov-8.512585_pt1 | contig 25085 bp, 30 predicted proteins | sample MGYA00245781_ERZ724031 | MGnify/ENA primary metagenome ERZ724031 (study PRJEB28704, sample SAMN03018317) | fermentation metagenome | biome: anthropogenic terrestrial biome; feature: soil; material... | reverse complement strand
ACAAATACGAAAATCTTTTCAATCGTGATTTCCACGCTGAACGGCCAAACCAAAAATGGGTAACAGAGATTTCGTACATTCATACTGGACAAGGTGTTCTTTATTTATCGGTTATCAGAGATCTATACGATTGCAGCATTATTTCTTACAAAACAGGTACGGAGCAAACCGTCAGCCTCGTTTGAAACACCATTCGCGCTGCCAAAGAAAAAGAAGTGGTCACCGCAGAGCTGCAGCTCCACAGTGACCAAGGGTTTCAATATACCTCACACGGCTATTGCAACCTAGCCAAAGAATACGGCATAATCAAGGCGCGCAAACTGTTATGATCATGCTATGGCTGAAAACTTCTTTGGCATTTTGAAATCAGAGTGCATTAACCGCCAGAAAATCCATGATTTTGACATGGCTAAATCTTTGATTGATGAGTATATCTACTTTTACAATCATGAACGCATCCAACTGAAAACAAAACTGACACCAATGGAAGTTCGATGCCAGCCTACTTCATTCCTTTTCCTTGCATTAGGGGGGCGTTTTTTATACAGTCCGTACATTCTGGGGCAGTTCAGTTCAGTTCAGTTCATATTTCGCGGGAGGCTTTTTGTGTTTTATAAAAAAATTTTGCACCATTGATACCGAATAATTCATTGGTTAGCAGTCAATGTTACTGTGGGGGTTTGATTTTACGGGGAAGGTGTCGGGGTGTATTACCGGTAGTGCTCCTTTAACTGGTGGAGACGGGAAAGCTGTTGTACCGCATCGGTGCCCATTTTTTCGGAGATTGAGACTACAAGTGCGTCCACAATAGCCGCAGGGGCCGCCATGGAATGATATTCTCTGGGTTCTCCACGGTAAACAAAAAGATTGATATCCGCCAACTCTTCTTGAGGGGCATACAGCCTGCTGGTGAAAGCCAGCGTTTGGAAACCAACCTGCTTTTGATAATCAAGAATCATCTCTCCCTCTTTGGGTACCTTGGAAAAGGCAAAAAAGATTACCAAATCTTCTTTCCCGGCTTGTGCCAACCCCTCCAACACCTCGGAGCCCCCCGAAGGCAGCAGAGAAACCGCAAAACCGAGGCGCCGGAGGCGGAACAGCAGAAGCTGCCCTAGGCTGACCGAGGCGCTTTTTGCGTGGATGAATATCCGGCGGGCATTCAGCATAGATTGTAAGGCTTGTTCAAAAGCGTAGGAATCTATCTGCTCCAGTGTTTTTTGCAGGCAAAGCTGTTGATGAAGCAGCCAGTTTTCCACCGTAAAGCCGGATTCCCGCAACAGCGTACCCGCCATTTTTACCGCCGGGCCTTCATCGGCGATTTGCCGGACAATAAAGCTTTTCAACTCCTTGAAGTCTTTACAGCCAATATGCCTTGCAAAGCGAGAGATGGTGGCATCCGAGACCTTCAGTTGGGCCGCAAGCTGCCCGATAGTTATAAATAAGAAGGAATCCGTATGGTTTCCGATATATTCCATAATTTTCTGCTCTGATTTTGTCAGATCACCGGGCATCACCGGAAATTTTAGTTGCATGGGAAAACCTCCTTGAGAATGAAAAGGAATTGCTGATCAGCAAGCAAACAATTGCCGCTGCCTTTCACGCAGTCCTTTAAAAATATTTTCTAAGCAGTACTTAGTTTACTTCTGTAAAATAGGGGGAGGGCACAACTCCGGATATTCAAAGGGATACAACTCCGTATCCTCAAGAAGCAGCGCAACATAATCCCCGCCCAAGGCATGGACTGTTTTCAGTGCCCGCTTGACCAATCCCGCTGTTTTAACGCGGAAGGCGGCATCAGGATGCATCTCGATTTGGTAATGCTCTCCTTGAATCTGTTCCCGCAGGGCAGCAACAGTGGTGCATTCTTTTTCAAAGCAGGTACGGATGCAGCCATATTGGGTGGCCTGATGTGTGTCACTGCCTGACAACACAGGCTTGCCTAGTGTTTTCCCCAGTGCGTAGGTCATCTGCCGGGTTCTCTCCGGATGCTCTGCCATATCCTTTCCGTTAAGATCCAAAAAATCCAGACGGCAAAGCTGGTCGTAAGGCAATTCCGGAATATGCCCTCCCTCACGAAAAGGGTGCGCCGCCCCCACCAGGATGGGATATTCTTCTAATAAATCTATCAGTTTGACAAAGGGAGGGAAGCTGTCCTTCCCTTTGTAAGGTTCCAACCGCATATTTAAATCAAGCATATCCTCCAGTATGCCGATTGCAAGCATATGTCCGCCCTCGGCAATATCTATTTCCATGCCGGGGAAAATCCGAAGGCCGTTAAAAACCAAAGTATCTCCTTCTCTGACTGAGGATAAGGCCACATAACGGTACAACTCGCTGAATTGCCATGTATTGAAATGCTCGGTTAGGCAAAGGGCATCCAGCCCGGCATTTTTGGCTGTCGATAACAGCCAGTCGGTGTATTGGGTGGAAAAAGGCAGCATTTTTGCCAGCTTGGCATGGGTGTGAAAATCTATATACAAAATATCTCTTCCTTTCAAAGTAGACTGGAAATTAACAGAGTAACCGCAACCCACATAAAAGAGAGTGCGGGAAAAAGCAAATCATTATTCGTCAACCGCAGAGCAGACAGCCGTATCTTCTTTACCTCCTTGTTCACCGCCGCATAGCGGTAGCCTTTTAGCTCCAGTGCTTCCACGGTGGTGCGGGAGCGCTTTGCGGTATTGAGCATCAGCGGATAAAAGGCGTGCATAATCACCTTCACTTGGTAAATCAGGTATTTCAGGTTTCCTGCGAAGGTTTTTCGGGACGGAGGATTTCCACGCATCCGATAGGAAAGCAGGATATTTTGAAATTCCTGCAGAAGCACAGGCAAAATACGGTAAGCGTAGGAAATAGAGAAGGACAAGCGTTCCGGAAACCCGAACCACATCAGCCCGTTCGCCAGTTGATCCGGATCCAACCCGGAAAAAACAGTGATGGAAGCAAGAGACACCGTTGAAATTTTCAGACTCAGCGTAAGTAGCGGCAGAAAGGCGGATGCGTCTCCGCCAAAAAGCAGGATAACGATCAGTAAATAACCAGTCTGAGAGAAAACACCCAAAACGAAAAGTAATAGAACCAGACCGGCCACCCTAGCAAGCATGGTTGTAATCGTCACCAGAATGAAACAGCCCAGTAAAAAAATTATATCATGTGAGAACCAGGGAATCAAACCAAAAAACAGATACCAGACCAACAGAATGCGAGGGTCGAGGCCCGCAATGACGGTGTCCTTGTTTCCATATGCGTTTTTCAGCACCTGCGTGCGCAAAAAATCAATCGACATCTTATCCATAATGTTCTCCGAGAGTTTTTCGGAGAACTTCTTTTTTATATCACTGCTCATTTTGGACCTCCGCGAAGTTTTCAAGAAATTCATCCACTGTATAGCAAAGAGCACGCTGATGCAAGGCACGTCCCATAGAGAATATTTCTGGCGGACGGATCCCTGCCTGGGCAATCACAGCCGCATTCCCAAAAATCTCGTCTCGGGTTCCGTCGGCAATGACCTTGCCCCGGCACAGTACCACAATGCGCTGCGCCCATTCGCAGACCAACTGCATATCATGGGTGGCGATGATGACTGTCTTTGTGATATGCTTGATATCATTTAGCGTGCGCATGATTTCCTTGCGTGTTGCAATGTCAAGGTTGGCCGTCGGTTCATCAAGCAGCAGGATTTCCGGGTGAAGGGCAATTCCTATGGCAAGACTGGCCCGACGCATTTGACCGCCGGATAGCAGACGCCCATCCCTTTCTTTTAACTCAGTGAGGCGAAAACGCTCCAAAAGTTCCGCCGTACGGTTTTCGTAGTCGGCCACACCCCGCATTTTCATGGCATAGGCAATGTCCGCCTGAATGGAATCTTGAATGAACATCTCCTCGGGGTTCTGATAAACCAACGAGATCATTCGTGATAACTCCTCCGGGCTCCAATAGGGCACGGCCACTTTATCGGGAAATATCGTTTGGCTAGAGTCTTCGGAGAAAGCTTCTTGCTTTGCACCGTTTGTGCCTTTTTGCCGCCTGATATTCCCTCCGAATATTGTAATATTCCCCCAGCTTGGCTTCATCAGGCCGATCATCAGCTTCATCAAGGTGGTTTTTCCTGCGCCGTTGGAGCCGATAACGGCAATTTTATCCCCGCGCTTGATTTCCAGATCCAGACCTTCGAAGATATGACCGTCCTTGCCGTGGATGGTCTTGTAGGAGGCGAATACACTGTGAAATCGGGCGATGATATCCTCTTCATCGGAGCTCTCAGCCTGAGGGCGGGTTTGTGTACCGGCATAAGCAAGCTTATCAAATATTTTTTTCCCCGTTTCAATGGTTGTGGGCAGCGGAGCATGGGGAGACAACAGCCCGGCCTGCTTCATCCGATAGGCGGCAAGGGTAATTTGCGGCGGAAAGATATTGCAGGCCTGCAATTCCTCAACCCGCTGTAAAGCTTCCTGCGTCGGCAACTGCCATGCAAAGCTGCCGTCCTTTAACAGCAGGACATTCTTACAGTAATTGGCAATGTAGTCTGTGTGGTGCTCAATAACAATAATGGTTTTTCCATGCTTCTCATTCAGCTCCCGAAGAATTTCATAAATATGGTCGGCATGGCGGGGGTCAAGCTGGGCTATGGGTTCGTCCAGAATCAGAATATCCGGCCGCAGCGCTACGGCACCCGCCAATGCCAGCAAATGGGTCTGTCCGCCGGAAAGCTGCCAGATATAGTCGCTTTTTTTTTCTTGAAGTCCGCACAGAGAAAGTGCCTCAAGGCCCCGGGCTGCATAATCGGGTATTGCGTAATTCAGACAAGCGTAGGATGCATCATCCAATACGGTGGGGCGTACAATTTGGTTTTCAAAATCTTGATAAACGTATCCCACCTTGCGGGCCAAGGTGCCCACATCGGTGTGTACGGTGTCCAAGCCCCCTACCTTTACGCTGCCGCTGAAACTTCCCGTGATGAAATGAGGGATCAGTCCGTTGAGCACTTTGCACAGAGTAGACTTTCCACAGCCGTTGTTTCCAACGACTGCCAGAAAGTCACCCTGGGGAATTTGCAGGGATATATTTTTCAGTGTAGGCTCTGATGCTGCCGGATAGGAATATGTCAGGTTTTCTATTTCGACAATATTCATGCCATTTACCCCGCTTTCTTGCTAGTATTTGTCCGTAAAATCAGTATAATTACGAGGATGACTGCCGCCGCTACGATCATACCTATTGCAAAGGCCGTGCCGCTTTCTGCCCATCCGGCCTCCCAATCGATTAACTCGAAGCCGCTCTCAGCTAACATTTCTGCCGCAATCGCTGCCGCAAAGCCAACCAGAGAACCCAGAATGACCTTTACATTTACCGCATCAAGCCAGGTATCTTTTGTTCTGGGCTGCATACCCAAAAGGGGCTCAATTTTGCCGTAAAGCTTGGGCACCAGATACAAAGCGGGTAACAGACAGAAGAGAATGCCGGAGAAGAGCACATCGTTTAGGAAGGCAAAGCCCTCGGTGGCGAACACGCTTTGCGGAAGCCCGGCCACGGCCTCAAAATCTTCAACGGCAAACTGTACCTTGAGAATATCTACAATGGTGCCCATAAGGAGCTGGAGCACCGTGCCGGCCATGGCTGCAAACCCTACCAGCTTGCGGTTACTGGGGTTGCTTACCAACCGGCCTGCAATGTATACGCCGATGGTGACGGTGATGAATTTTTCCAACTCACCCAACCCGCCAAACTGGCCGAGCATGATCTCACTGAATACCAGCTCACCCGTTGCTGCGCCTAACGCTACAGATATAGGATCAAAGAGCATGGCCAGAGTTAGGGGAATAAACAGGAAATATTCCACGGAAAATTCCACAATACCAACCTGAAAAGATGGAATCAGCTCTGAAAAGAGTGTTGCCAGCCCATACATGGACATGGTCAGCACAAAGATCATAAGCTTTTGAGGCTGAGCGGCGGTGTAATTGTTTATCTGCTGCATTGATACATCCTCCTAATTTTTTGTTGTGGGTTATCAGTTATGCTATATAGCGGCGAGCCCGAAAATGCAGATCATTTTGAGATTCGCTAGGTATAGTATAGTGGCTCTTACGTAAATTCTACAACAGTAGAAAGGTAAAATGTAAGTAAATTTACATTAGATTGTAATATGAAAATAATTTTTAAATCAACAAAAAAGCGCAAATCGGATACAGCCGAAATGCGCTTTTTTATTCGATTATTTTTTTCATTTTTCTGTGGTATGCCCACGAAAGAAATACATATTTCTTTTTGAATGCTTCTTTGAATCTGCTTAACGAAATAAAGCTGTGTCTTCTAAAATATACAAATAGTTCCTTTGATTTTTGCAATCGTTTTTATATCTTATAGCGGTGGGTTATATTCTGAAGCATTCTCTGAAAATTTTTTGAGCTATGTTGGGCTGATTTTGCAGAATGCATTCAATGTAATAGGGGATACGGCTTCTGTGGGTTTTCATCCATGCGTTCTTTCCCACCGGTGATTTTTTCTAAATGTTTTTTATTTTTTGAGTATTCTTTTTAAGTAGGCGGCATCTAATAAATTCACTGTCTCAAAATTCCCTTTATAAAATACACCCCAGTTATTGAACACGCAAGGCAATGATTTTGCTTTTTCCAGGGTATCCACCTGCATTAGAGATACGGAAACATCATGCATTGCACAATACTGTTTTACCATATCAACGGTTTGAAAGACAAAGGGGCATTGCATATCGTAATAAATGGTGAGCTCTTTGCTTTCCACTTTCAGCGCTTTGGCATTTTGTGCGAACCTTGGCGTTGTGCCATCAAAAGAAAAGGCAAGCAATTCATAGCCATTATCGGTGGTATCCACAGTCTGAAAGCCGAATTTTTTTGCAAAGGCTTGGTCTGAAAGCCAAGATTTTTGCTTTTTTGCCCCAAGCATACAAATGCCGGATTTCCCCTTTTCTTTCGCATCCGCCAAACAATACTCCATCAGCAATTTGCCATACCCTTTTTTCTTGTAGCTGCCCAAAACCCATAAGCAATACACATAATAATAGTTATCACCAATGATGGGAACCCAAGCGGTTTCGAGGGGCGCATATTCGATAAAAACCGTCGCCTTTGCATTGAGCTTCCGGAAGACATGGCCTTCCTTTAGTCGGTCGGAGAGCCATTGCCGTTTTGCTTCAATACCCGGATGGGCCTTTTTACTGCGGATTATGCAGCACAAGTGCTCATCCCCGAGGTTTTCTGCTGTTAGATTTACAAAATCAGTACACATTTTTATTTCCTCTCTCAGAAGCTCCTATTGATTGAGGGACTTCTCGTGATATAAAAACTAAACAATTCATTTTTTTAATCATGTGGAATGCTTTCATATAAAGGGCTGTTGTTTCGGGAGCTTCAAAATGTCCATATGCCACAGGCATACCCATGGTTTTTTATTTTTTCCAGTGCCAGGGCAACACCATTACGATATTCCTTGTCAATATCCTTGCCCTCACTGTCTACAACTTTTCCGTTTATGATTTCCGCAAGGTTGCGTGGTGCACCCAAGCCGGCCAGTATTTCCGGACAAACCGTAATAATTTCTTTGTCAGCCAAGAATGCCCATACTCTGGGATTATCATTGTTTTTGCCGTTATATTTACAATTTTCTCCTATGATGCACGCACTAACCAGTACCTTCAAAATAGGTTCCTCCCCGCAAGCTTGCTGTTTTCTACTTTACCTATAGACACAACATGAACGGTAGCTTTTTCCCTTTGCTCATAGTACGGTCTTGGTAATAAAATCATTTAAGGATGCTTTTTCATTTTCCAGGGTTTGCTCGGCAGTGCTTAGCATAGCTTTCAAACTGCTGATGACATACTCAATTTGCCCTTTGGTATTCTGCACCTGGGTTTGGGATTCGTTGATTTGATCCAATACAGCCCAATCTGCAAATAATCCGTCAAAAAAGTAATCCGCAAAGCATAAAAACCCATCAATGTTTACCTTGAAATTCGCTTGTATGGTCACATCGGTCAACTCTGTTTTAAAGCGGCGCAGCTGTACCTGCAGCTCCTCAACCTGCTGTTGGGCTTTATCCAAATGGCTGTGTTTCGCCATATCAGTAAGAAAGCCTCCCCCCAGTAAATCCCATGTGCTCCAGCCCTCCGCACTATCCAAGCTTGATAAAATACGCTTGGCAGTCTCAAGGGCAACCTGTCCGGCCTGCAGAGCCTCTTGTATTTCTTTCCTCTGCCCCTCCTGATAGGAGATGCGTTCCTCTCTTCGGAGAATTTCCGCCGCACCTTGCTTGCCGAGAGATTTAATGGCTTTCAGCTTATCCTGCAGGGCTTGCTTGTATTTCAGCTCGCATTCCCTCAGCCCACTGATTTCTGCCCCATAGCGCTTGATATCTTTCTCCACCGCAGAAAGCTCCCGTGCGGCCATATCATACTTAACGCTGGCGGCATAGGCTTCTTCCCGTTCCTGATCCAGCTTTTCATCCCTCTTGCCGATGACACCATAAAAGAAGGCGGATAAGCTACGGCCCTCCAAGCGGTCAACATCCGTTTCCTCGTCCAGCTTTTTCATCCTGAGGGCATCCGCTTTCACGCTCAGAGCCTCACGCTGGGTGTATAAATCCTTTAGCATGGCTTCTTTGCGTTTTTTCTGTTCCACCTGCTGTTGCAGTAGCTGTAGGTTGTTATCATAATATGCCATAGGAAAACTCCTTCCGTCTGTAAGAGTAAGTTTGACTGAAACGATCGTTGGGCGGTACAGTGAGCCTTTGGAATTTTTCTTCTCAATTCCAATCACACAAGCCCATTGCGTCATAGGTTTCGGTGTCCATACAGGGAAATGCATCGCTTGGTTTGTAAATAGCTGTTCCAACCTGCGCCGCAACGCGAACGAGCTTTATTCTTTTCATTGTACCATTACCCCTTTAGAAAATCCAGAAGAAATAAGTCTTAACTTAGGGTTAAGACCGTCCATGGGTCTTAGGCGGATGTGCGTTCAAACGATTCAAAAAAAGGATCAATAGGATTGTAATAATGGCAAATGCGCCGCCGCCAATACCAACATAAGGTAAACCAAAGGTACCTACAATCATACTTCCTAAAAATGATCCCATGGAAATTCCAAAGTTAAAGGAGATGGAATTAAAGGAGGAGGCAAAGATAATGGATTCGGGGTAGTCTTGCTCCGCCACTGTGAGAAAATGCATTTGAATGGGGGAGTTCAATAGATACATGGAAATACCCAGCAGCAGAATCACAACCGTTCCTCCGATTTTTACCTGCAACAATGCAGGCAGGGAAAAGAATAGCATGGCTTGTAAAATATAAATAAAGTGCATCCTTCTCATGCCGCTTTTGCCGGCAATGACACCGGAAAGCAAATTGCTTATAATAGAAGCGATTCCAAATATAAAAAGAAAAATGCTTATGGAGGATTCTGAATAATTTAATATATTGATCAGAATAGGGTTCAAATATGTATAAAAAACATAAACCCCTGCCGCACTGCAAAGGGGCAGCAAAATCCCGATTTGAATCCTTGCATCCTTCAAGATACGCAGGCTGTTCACCACACGGACAGGCTTTTCAGAATGTATTTTAGGCAGAGTCAGCACAAGCAGGGCAAAAACCCCAAGGCTTAGCAGTGAGATTGCCAAAAACGCAAAGGGCCAGTCGCTTTTTGCACTGATCAAAGTCCCCAGGGGCACCCCGAAAACCGAGGCAATGCTGAAACCAGAAAAAACAAAGGATATCATTTCCGCTTTTCTGGGGGGTGGGACGATTTTATTTGTAAAGGTCAACCCAAGGGATATCATAGGGCCAGATACAGTGGCTGTGATGATGCGTGAAATCAGAAAAAACGAATAGCTGCCACCGCTAAAAAAACTGAGAACATTAGCGAAAATGAATATGGCCGTAAGTACAAGCAATGACCGATACGGGCTGTATTTCCCTAATATTGTGGTTATAACCGGCGTTGTAACGGCATAAATCAAAGCAAATATTGTAACGAAATATCCCGCCTGTACGACAGAAATTTTCAGACTGGCGGCAACATCGGACAAAATGCCTACGATGATAAATTCACTGCAGCCCAAGATAAAACTCATAAGAACTAATGTGAAAATTTGAAGCTTATATGTTTTCATTTTGTTAAATTTCCTTTTTGATAGAGTACTTATTAGTCGATGGGATATATGCTTTTACAGCATTGATCCTAAGGCTTCTATAAGCTTGTATGTTTGAGTATTGTTTGTTTTGTATTGGGGCCAAAGGGTCTCCTTATCCCTCTGGCATAGGGGGGAACTATGGCTCTGCTTTTTCATGCATATGAGTCTTCGGTGCTCCTTTCAGTAGGATTTTTAAGTGGGTTTAAAAACTGGCAGAAGTAATTATAATACAAAAAGCAATCAAATGATAGTACGATATTGGGCGAAAAATGTAAAAAATAAACCACAAACAGCGTTATATTTTTACACCTGTGGGGTTTTATAAAGCAGGGTAGCATTTGCAGTAAATTTCGGAAATAACACATAAGCTTTGGATTCCCAGGCAGGGGTAATTTATTATTGACAGATGTACTACATTCGGTTATTATTAAAAAAGAGTGTGAAGCCACACGAAGGGGTACACCACCTTGGGTGTATTTTTTCGTGTGGCTTTTTTGTTTGCTTAAAAACCCACAATCTAGCAAACAAAAGCAAGATACAGAAAAATTCTGTATCCGCACACAGTGCATAAAAGGGATATCAGATCCCTTTATCCATCTGAATTTATATATTAAGGAGGAATGAATATGGTCATGGTAAATGGGCAGGCTACGCCCCAAGCAGTGGGACAAACAATCGCACACTTTTTAGCAAGCAATGGCTTTGATTTGTCCCGTGTGGCAGTGGAGTACAACGGAGAAATAGTATCCAAAGACAGCTATGCGCAACAGTATTTGGCAAACGGCGATGTTTTAGAGGTGGTAACCTTTGTAGGAGGTGGTTGAGTTGAACATCAAAATAAATGGGGAAAAAGTGCAGACAAACTTAAGCACTATTTTGGCAATCCAGGCGGCGTTTTATCCTGAAATAAAGACTCCTGTACGGATTTTGAACGGCTTTCAAACTTCTGAAAATTTGGAAATCACAGAAGGCGATGAGCTTTTCTTCATTGAAAAAGGAAAGTTCCCCAAGCAGGAGGAATTTGAAGCTATGCTTAGCGCACGCCATACACCCCATGTATATGAAAAAGTAAAACAAGGGCGGGTGGCCATTGCCGGACTTGGCGGCTTGGGCTCCAACATTGCCATTTTGCTTGCAAGAACGGGGATAGGGCATTTGCATCTGGTTGATTTTGATGTGGTGGAGCCAAGTAACCTCAACCGTCAGCAATACAAAATTCGCCATTTAGGGATGCATAAAACAGAAGCCATGAAAGCGGAATTGCAGGAAATCAACCCGTTTGTCACGGTGGAGATTGATACCGTTCGTGTGACACAGGAAAATGCGCGGGAGCTGTTTGCCGATGATGATATTATCTGCGAAGCCTTTGATACCCCGGAAGCAAAAGCCCTTCTGATCAACGAGATTGCCGGGCATTTTCCGCAAAAAAAGATTGTTTCCGGCTCCGGTATGGCGGGATATGAAAGCAGTAATTTGATTCAAACAAAAAAATCTATCGGCAACCTTTATCTGTGCGGAGACGGCGTTACCAATGCAAAGGTTGGACGGGGGCTGATGGCGCCGAGGGTGGCCATTTGTGCTGGACATGAAGCAAATATGATATTACGGCTGCTCTTAGGGCAGGAAACAGTTTGAAAGGGGTTTTTGAAACCATGAATAGCAATGGGAACAAACAAGATACCTGGAGTCTTGGCGGCCACACCTTTACCTCCCGCTTTATTTTAGGCTCCGGAAAATATAGCGTGAATTTAATTAAAGCGGCAGTGGAATTTGCAGAGGCGCAGATCATCACACTGGCCGTACGGCGTGCCAATACCCAAGGGGAGGATAATATTCTGGATTACATACCGGAAGGGGTTACCTTGCTTCCCAATACCTCGGGGGCAAGAAATGCCGAGGAGGCAGTGCGTATTGCCCGCCTTGCCCGGGCTATGGGCTGTGGGGAGTTTGTGAAGATCGAAATTATTAAGGACTCCAAATATCTGCTGCCGGATAACTATGAAACCATAAAAGCAACGGAAATACTTGCCAAGGAAGGCTTTATTGTTATGCCCTATATGTATCCTGATTTAAACGTGGCGCGTTCCTTGGTAGATGCCGGTGCTGCCTGTGTTATGCCCTTGGGTGCGCCCATTGGTTCCAACAAGGGGCTGGCCACCAAAGCATTTATTCAAATTTTGGTGGATGAAATCAGCCTGCCCATTATTGTAGATGCGGGAATCGGACGTCCTTCCCAGGCCTGTGAAGCAATGGAGATGGGCGTAACAGCCATTATGGCAAATACGGCAATTGCAACCGCCGGAAATATTCCCCAAATGGCTGGCGCCTTCCGCAATGCCATTGCAGCAGGCCGTGGCGCATACCTTTCCGGCCTTGGACGTGTTTTGGAAGGCGGAGCCAGCCCGTCCTCTCCGCTGACTGGATTTTTAAAGGATGAGGGGGAAAACTAAAAATGGAAAAAGAACGGATCAATCATATGGAATATTTACCGGGCATGGAGGTTTTAAACTCTACTGTGATGGACGAGGTTATTTCCGCCATGGAGCAATATGACGACAGCAACTATACAGCACAGGATGTGCAGAATGCCCTTGCGGCAGATACACGTTCTCCCCAGCATTTTGCAGCCCTCCTTTCGCCTGCGGCACTGCCGTTTTTAGAGCAAATGGCACAGAAGGCCCAGTGGGAAACCCGCCGTCATTTCGGAAATTCCGTTTATCTTTTTACGCCTCTTTACATTGCAAACTATTGTGAAAATTATTGTATTTATTGCGGCTTCAATTCCCACAATAAAATCCGGCGTGCACGTTTGACGGCAGAGGAGATGAAGCGGGAGATGCAGGCTATTGCCAAGACAGGCTTGCAAGAAATACTGATTTTAACGGGTGAGAGCCGTAGTATGTCTAATGTGGAATACATTGGAGAGGCTTGTAAAATTGCACGGCGCTACTTTAAAAATGTAGGCTTAGAGGTGTACCCCATGAATACAGAGGAGTATGCATATCTGCGCAAATGCGGGGCGGATTTTGTAACGGTTTTTCAGGAAACCTATAATGCAGATAAATATGAGACCCTCCATTTAGAGGGGCATAAGCGCATTTTCCCATACCGTATCAATGCCCAGGAGCGGGCCCTTTTGGGCGGAATGCGGGGTGTTGGGTTTGCCGCCCTTTTGGGTTTGGCAGATTTCCGCAAGGATGCCTTTGCCACCGGAATGCACGCTTATTTACTCCAACGTAAATATCCCCATGCTGAAATTTCGTTTTCTTGTCCCCGTCTGCGTCCGATTATTAATAATGATAAAATTAACCCCAAGGATGTGCACGAAGCCCAGCTTTTGCAGATTATAACGGCCTACCGCCTTTTTATGCCCTTTGCGAATATCACAATCTCTACCAGAGAGCGTGCCGAATTCCGTAACAACGTCATCGGGATGGCAGCAACGAAAATATCTGCCGGGGTAAGCACCGGGGTGGGAAGCCATGAGGAAGAAATTGTGGATAAAGGAGATGCCCAGTTTGAAATTGCCGATAGCCGCTCTGTACAGGAGGTTTACCAAGCAGTGAAGGAACGGGGTTTACAGCCTGTTATGAATGACTATGTCTATGTTTAATATGATTGCCATAACAAACCGTGGGCTTTGCCCCGGAGATTTCTTAACGCAAATCCGAAGGATAGCGAAGGCGAACCCTTACCGCATTATTTTAAGGGAAAAGGATTTATCGGAATTGAACTACTTAACCCTTGCGGGAGAGGTTCTTTCCATTTGTGCCGAGGAGGGTGCTGTTTGTACCCTTCATACCTCTTTTTTTGCGGCAAAAACATTGCAATGCCCACGCATTCACCTTCCGTTGCATCAGCTGGAGCAAAATAGACATCAATTAGAAGGTTTTGTTGAAATCGGCGCTTCTGTCCATTCTGTTGCGGAAGCAAAATTGGCACAAAGGGCTGGAGCGACCTATGTGACAGCGGGCCATGTTTTTACTACGGATTGCAAAGCGGGGGTTCCGCCCCGGGGACTGGACTTTTTGCAGGCAGTATGTGAAGCGGTGGAAATCCCGGTTTATGGAATTGGCGGCATTGGACCGCAAAACATAAAGCAAATCGCAGAAAGTGGTGCTGCGGGCGCCTGCATTATGTCTGGATTTATGAAGGAAACAGCTGTAAGCCAATATTTAGCGTACTGCAAAAGAAATCTAAAGGCATAATTTATGGAATTTGCTCTTCCTCAGATTTTTTAAATTGTTTGTTTGAAGGATATAAGCCGTCAATCTTTAAAGGTTGGCGGCTATTGTTATTTTTGGCGGCTTGCCGCCCCGAAGCTTTGAACAAGCTATATTGTCCAGCCTTTGTTCTGTATTCTTTTGAATATAAAACACCCCAGTTGTTAGTCGGTATGACCAACAATTGGGGTGTACTGTATGCCCTAAAGGCATTGATTTTTGTATTTGTTTGGCTCAGTGATGATGCTTGCCGCAGCCATGCTCCCCGCATACACCGTTGTGATGCTCGCCATGGTGGTCACAGGTGGCTTCCGAATAAAAAGCCAGCTTTTCCGCAAGCAAGGCTTCCACAGATGCATCCGCATTTCCCGATACTCCGCCATAAAGCTTTATATTCGCTTCGGATAAAGCCTTTTTCGCTCCGCCGCCAATACCGCCGCAAACCAAGGTATCCACGCCAAGCTTTTTCAAAATATCCGCCAGAGCACCATGGCCGCTGCCGTTGGTATTGACGGTTGTGGCTAGAGTTATTTTGCCGTCTGCAATGTCATAAACCTTGAACCTTTCTGTGTGCCCAAAATGCTGAAATACCTCGCCATTTTCATAGGTTACTGCAATTCTCATGTTGCTTTTCCTTCCTTTCCGTTGTTTTGACCATGTTTTAAGTTAGTTTTAATCAAAGGGTTTCGTCCTATTGACGCTCCGATTTCGATTTTGGAAGTCTTTTTTGTTCTTCGCAATCCGGAGCGTTCCTACAGCGATGGCGGTAGCAACCGCCCTGCCCGTAGGTCGCCTCCAAGCCTTCACATAGGATGTAATTTCCGCCCTCAATCAGCAGCATTTTGCCGTTCACCAGAAAATCGGCCAGCTTTTTTCTTGCACTGTCATAAATACCTTGCACCGTGGTGCGTGCCACATCCATTTGCTTGGCACATTCCTCCTGTGTAAAGCCCTGCTGATCAATCAGGCGTATGGTTTCGTATTCCTCCACCGTCATGGTCACGCTATGGTCCGTATCGCACACACGGTCTAGAGGCCCAAACCGGGCGTTTCCCGGCAGACAGCACACCTTTCTCCATTTTCTTGGCCTTGGCATTTCTTCACCTCACTTTGTAGGCAAGAGCAATCGGTTGTTTTTGTCATATGTCATTTACTCTCTTCAGTATACGCCATTTTTGTCATATGTCAATAACTTATGGAAAATAATCCGTGAAGGATATTTTGCCAAAGTATCCTCCATACTCCGGCTTTAATACTTTTTGTTGAGATACTGAAATATGAGCAGCCCGGCAACATACTGAAAAACTACATATCCGCCTAAATACAAAATCAAAATTTTGGTATGTTGTATGATCCCAAAGGATTCCAATACGGAAAAAATCGTTATTGAGAGACAGACAGTGATCAGGCCCAACAAATAAGCATACCTTCCCGATTGGTTCCTAAACTTTTCTTTTCGTTCATCATGCAGCTCGATGGCTTCATGCTCTAAATGTTCTTGAAATCTGGCTTTATTGTTTGGCTGGGACCAATAAAAATATTTCCACAATATGGAACCGCCACCGCCAAATCCGCCGCCTGCAAACCCCCAAAGCAAGCTTTCCAGCTTTGTGTCGGTAAAACCTGCAATGATGGCGAATAAAAGTCCAAGGAACAGATAGGCAAATCCCATCCATAGCTTACGTTTTTTCATTTTTTTTACTCCTTTCATAGATAAAAATAGCTTCTATCGGCTTTCCAAAAAACTCTGATATCATAAAGGCCAATTCCAAAGACGGATTATATTTTCCATTCTCAATTGAACTGACAGTTTGCCTAGAAACGCGAATTGCTTTTGCAAAATCTTCTTGATTCAGCATCCGCTCCTTTCTTAACTGTTCGACCCTATTTTCCAAGAACTCACCTCCAATATTTTGACAAGTTAACTTTACATTTATAGCATAACGAATAAATTTATTTTTGTCAAGCTTCCCTTACATTTTTTGTTTTCAGGGGGTGGAAAGGCCGATGGGCTTATGTTTATGAAACAAATCAAAGCTTTTAGGATTATGGAAATAGCGAAAAAAACGACTGCGTGGTGAGGAACTGGTCTGCAAGGGTGCTTTATATACAAATGGAATGAAAAATATTCAGCAATGAGAAGCAGTTCTATGAATCCCCCGTTGTTTCTAAATAGAGTAAGCCCTGTGTTTCCACTTGAAACTATAAAAACCCCAAAACACGTTTTTGTGCTTGGGGTTTTTATATGGAAAGAGGGGATTAGTCCGGCACGGATACCACGGCGGTATCATGAACGGATATTTCTTTTGCTTGAATTGTATGCTGTTTTTCCTGGGTATCCTGAACCGCAATCGTCAGAGACATAAAGGTCAGGAAGGAAAGGGAAAAAGCTAAAATAGAAGCACCGGCAAGCTTTAGTAGTTGTTGTTTCATAAATGTCTCTCCTTTCAACATCAGATATTCGCTTTTCTTTATTCTACCATACAGCCCGGAGAAATGGGTTACAGCGGGCTTACGTTCGGGTTACAGCCCGGTTACGCTATTGTTACCGGAATATAACAAAGGTTTTTTTCTAATTAGAGTATAGCAGAGGAAAAGAAAAATAAATTTAAGGAGATATTAGGATATACTGATGAAATGCAAAAGAATTTCTTAAGAAACAAAATGGCATGAACGGAGCTTTTGTGTAAGCATATTTTTGTTTCCCCATCCTATTCCAATTGGGTACGGTTGAAAAAAGGAGGGGGGATATGCTATGATAGCTTTATATAGAAGAAACGCAGCCTTGCTGTTTCTTTAATCTTGGCCGGCTGTACCATTTCACTAAGGCACGGCCTATTTTCAGAACGTCAACAATATTTATTACCAATGAGAAAGGAGGCAGAGCCTATGACTTCTGCCGAACGCCGGGAGCACATCCTCCAACTTTTGCGGCAAAGCAGCCAGCCTGTCAGTGCCACTACAATCGCACAAAAATTCCATGTCAGCCGACAGATTATCGTGGGGGACATTGCGTTGCTACGGGCCGCCAATGAGAAAATCGCCGCCACCCCCCGGGGCTATATATTGGAATCTGATGTGCCCCCCGGGGAATATCGTGTTATTATCGCCGTACACCATAATGACAGCCAAATTGAAGATGAGCTGACCACCATTGTGGACAACGGCGGCAAGGTTTTGGATGTGACCGTAGAGCATGGGGTTTACGGGCAAATCAGCGGACTGCTGCGGGTGGGCTCCCGTTATGACATTCAGGATTTCCTGGCTCGCTTGAAAAGCAGCAATTCCACGCCTCTTTCGGAGTTGACTGGGGGAATTCATCTGCATACCGTGTCCTTTACCAGTTCGGAGGATCGTGACCGTACCCTTGCTGCCCTTACAGAAAAGGGGTATATGCTGAAACAGCTTGAAACCAATGAAATGAATTTATAAAAAGCCTTCTGGCTATACGATGGAGGCTTTGGGGGAGGTAGTGTGCGGTGTTTTTCACCGCACTGTGTATATTGGGGCAGAAACAATTTTACGAGGAATAGATTTTTTTGATTAAATTTTATCAAAAGTCTTTGACATTTCTTTTTTTTTGCTCTACAATGGTGTCATGACATATATATGGACAGATACCCGAATGCAATTATTATAAAAAATTATGAGGTGAAATTATGAAACAAACAAATCAGAAAATTATGAGTTTAGTCATTGCAGCCATGCTTTGCGCCGTTGGTATTATCATTCCAATGTTTATGCCTATTAAGGTCATCATCGAGCCCATGTCCTTTACTTTGGCCAGCCATGTTGCAATCTTTCTTGCCCTGTTTATTTCTCCCGCAGTGGCGGTGGCGGTGACCTTGGGTACCACAATCGGTTTCTTTATCGCAGGCTTTCCTCTGGTCATTGTTCTGCGTGCGTTAAGCCACTTGGGCTTTGTTATCGTGGGCTTTCTTATTTTGAAAAAATTCCCCAATGTTCTCCAGCGGCCTGCCTCTAACATCGCCTTTTGTTCCGTGCTTGCTGTGGTTCATGGGATTTGTGAGGTCATCGTGGTTATGCTGTTCTATTTTGGCGGTATGCTGAATGAGAGCTTTTATAACAACGGCTTTGCCTTTTCTGTGCTTCTGTTGGTGGGTGTGGGCACAATTGCCCATAGCTGCGTGGACTATGCCGTTGCTCTGGTGGTTTGGAAACCTGTCAACCGTATGCTGCATATTCCCATCAGTGCGCCCATGTCTCCATTGCAGAAGAATGCGCCGTTGCAAAGCTAGAAGGATAGAGAGAATTTTAGAAAATCCCGTTTGTACAACGGCCTGTTTTTCTTGACTTTTTTATGGAAAAAACGTATCCTATTCATAGCTGTGAGCAGTATTTGTCATAGACTCAAAAGGGTGCAAATCCTTAGGGAAAAGGTGAAGTTATGAAAATGGTGAAGGCCGAAGGTCTGACATATGAATATATTAAGATGCTTGAAACAGACCATGGCACTGAGGAGGAAAAGGTTGCTGCTTTAAAGGCGGTTGATTTAGAAATTGAGAAAGGCGAGTTTGTGGTGGTTTTGGGGCATAATGGCTCCGGAAAGTCTACCTTTGCAAAGCATATCAATGCTTTGCTTTTGCCCACACAGGGAACCATATGGGTGGAGGGCATGGATACCAAGGACGGCGAATTGATATGGGAAATCCGTCAGACTGCCGGCATGGTTTTTCAAAATCCCGACAACCAGCTGGTGGCTACTGTTGTGGAGGAGGACATTGCTTTCGGCCCGGAAAATATGGGCGTTGCCCCGGAGGAGATCCGACGCCGTGTGGATGAGGCGCTGGCGACGGTGCATATGGAAGAATATGCAAAGCATACACCGTCAAAGCTTTCCGGCGGACAAAAGCAACGTATCGCCATTGCAGGGGTGTTGGCAATGAAGCCCGATTGCATTGTGCTGGACGAGCCTACGGCCATGCTGGATCCTGTGGGTAGAAAAGAAGTTATGGAAACCATTGAACGCTTAAATAAAGACGAAGGTATTACCATTATACTGATTACCCATTATATGGACGAGGCGGTTCGTGGGGATCGGGTTTATGTTATTGATGACGGCCAAGTTGTGATGCAAGGCAGGCCGAAGGAGATTTTCTCTCAGGTGGAACGCTTGCAGCAGTATGGCTTGGACGTGCCTCAGGTGACAGAGGTTGCCCATCTTTTGCGTAAAGAGGGGCTTAACATACCCGCAGATATTTTAACAGTTGAGGAAATGGTAGGTACATTATGTCAATTCAAATTAACCACTTAACATATATATATAATCCCGATACCGCCTTTGAGAAAAAAGCCTTGGATCATGTATCCCTTGAAATTAAAAAAGGCGAATTTATCGGATTAATCGGGCACACAGGTTCAGGAAAATCCACATTGATTCAGCATTTAAACGGTATTATCACCCCAACCAAAGGAGAAATTTTGTTGGATGGGGAAAATATTCATAAGGATAAAGCAAAGCTTAGGGAAGTGCGCCGCCGTATTGGCTTGGCCTTTCAATACCCCGAATATCAGCTGTTCGAGATGACGGTGTATAAGGATGTTGCCTTTGGCCCCACCAATATGAAGCTGTCACCGGAAGAAATTCACAAAAACGTGGTTGCCGCATTGGAAACCGTTGGAATTGCCAAAGAATTGTATGAAAAATCTCCCTTTGATCTTTCGGGAGGACAAAAAAGACGTGTTGCCATTGCAGGCGTTTTAGCCATGAACCCGGAGGTTCTGATATTAGATGAACCGACGGCGGGATTGGACCCCAAGGGTCGCGATGAAATATTACAGGCAATCAAACACCTTCATGAGGAAAGAGGCATTACCGTTATCCTCGTGAGCCATAGCATGGAGGATGTTGCTAAGCTGGTAGACCGCATTATTGTAATGCACGAGGGGAAAGCGGCCATGGAAGGAACACCGAAGGAGGTTTTCCGCCATGTGAAGGAGTTGGAAGCCATGGGCTTGGCGGCACCGCAGGTGAGCTATGTTTTTGCGGCGTTGAAAGAAAAGGGCTTTGATGTGCCTTTGGATGTGTTTACCGTAGAGGAAGCAAAAAGTGTACTGTTGGATTTGGTAAGGCAGGTGAAGGCATGATTCGAGATATTACCATTGGTCAGTTTTACCCTGTGGAGTCTCCCATTCATCGGCTGGATGCCAGAGTAAAGCTTACACTTACGTTTGTATATATTGTTACGTTGTTTTTAATTAATAGCTTTGTGGGCTATCTTTTTGTCATTGCTGTTTTGGGTGCGTCGATAAAAGCATCTAAGGTTCCTTTGAAATTTATGCTGAAGGGGATTAAAGGCATTATGGTAATCATCATCTTTACAGCCTTTATCAACCTTTTTATGACAAGGGGAGAGCAGCTGCTTTGGCAATGGGGCTTTTTAAGCTTGACGGTGGAAGGCATTGTGCTGGCGCTGAAAATGTGTATGCGCTTGATCCTTTTAATTGTGGGCTCTTCCCTGCTGACCTTGACTACCACACCCATTCAATTGACAGATGGCATTGAGTATATGCTGCGTCCGTTTAAAAGATTTGGTATGCCTGCCCATGAAATAGCAATGATGATGACCATTGCCCTGCGTTTTATTCCAACATTGTTGGATGAAACGGATAAAATTATGAAGGCACAGCAGGCAAGAGGCGCTGATTTTGATACAGGAAGCTTAATGCAAAAGGCAAAAAGCTTAATCCCTATCCTTGTGCCCTTGTTCATTTCTGCGTTTCGCCGGGCTGAGGAATTGGCCATGGCCATGGAGGCCCGATGTTATCATGGGGATGAAAATAGAACCCGTATGAACCGTATGCAGATGCACCGGAGAGATTATGGAGCTTTTGTGGTAGGAGCGATCTATCTTGTGGTAATTATAGGGCTGCGGTATGCGGGAAATACCTTTTCTTCTCTGATATGATAGTTTGAAAAAATATATTTGAATGCAGCAGAACTTTTAAATTTGTATTGCAAAGGGAGAACATGGCGTCTCCCTTTTTCACTATATGTAGGAGGGTTTCATGAAGCGTATATTACTAACCATTGCTTATGATGGCACGAAATTCAGCGGCTGGCAGAAGCAATTGCTGCCGGAGGTGCGCACGGTGGAGGGAGAGCTGGAAAAAGCCTTAAGGATTCTGTTTCGTTGCCCTGATTTAACTTGCATCGGGGCAAGCAGAACGGATCGGGGAGTTCATGCCTTGGGACAGCGGGCAACCATAGACGTAGAAACTACCATACCCGTTGAAAGAATCTCCTTGGCCAGCCAAGCTCTGCTTCCGGAGGATATTGTGGTGGTGAGGGCGGAGGAAGTGCCGGCAACATTTCATCCAAGATACGATTGTGTGAAAAAAACCTATGAATACCGTATCTGGAACGGACAAACGAAAAATCCAAAGGAGCGTCTGTATTCCACCTTTGTATATAGCGCCCTTGATTTGGAAAAGATGAATATGGCTGCAAAAAATTTTGTTGGTACTCACGATTTTGCGGCTTTTTGTGCCGCGGGAAGCAGTGTTACCTCTACGGTGCGTACTATTTTTGATTGTTTTGTCAAGCAGGAGAGCCGTGTAATAAAAATCATGGTGACCGGAGACGGCTTTTTATATAACATGGTGCGCATCCTGGCGGGGACGTTGATTGCTGTGGGGCAGGGGAAGATACCGCCGGAAGAAATACTGCAAATCATAGAAAGCAAAAAAAGAGAAAATGCAGGCGTCACGGCGGAGCCTCAAGGGTTGACTTTGCAGGAAATTTATTATGATTTTGTAGGAAAAGCTATTGACAGCGCAGGTTGAATGCACTATAATTAAAAAGCTGTATTTCGATTTTAAGGCCAATTGGCTTTAATATATATGTTTCTCAAGGTGGGATCCAATAAGTTATGTGAAGCGCATAATGGAGATTGACCGCTTTGTTCCCGCAGAGCGGCAAAGTCAACGGATCAAACAAAAAAATGAATAGGGAGGTAGAAACCATGAGAACAACTTACATTGCGAAGGAATCTGATGTAGAAAAGAAGTGGTATGTAATTGATGCTACTGATGTGACTTTAGGTCGTATGTCTACAGAGATCGCAAACATTTTAAGAGGAAAGAATAAGCCTCAGTATGCACCTAACGTAGACATGGGCGACTATGTTATTGTTGTAAATGCAGAAAAGGTGGCTGTAACAGGCAAGAAGCTGGAGCAGAAGGTGTATCATCATCATTCCGGCTACACAGGCGGTTTGAAAACAACCAGATTAGACAAAATGTTGGAAACACATCCTGAAAGAGTCATTGAACATGCTGTAAAAGGTATGCTTCCTAAAAATGCTCTGGGAAGAAAGATGTTTGCGAAACTGCATATATATGCAGGTGCTGAACATCCCCACGCAGCACAGAAACCCGAAAAATTGGAAATTAAATTTTAATAGGAGGAGGAAAGCATAATGGCAGCAGCTAGATATTATGGTACAGGCAGAAGAAAATCTTCCGTAGCTAGAGTATATTTGATACCCGGCAATGGTAAAATAACAGTAAATAAAAGAAATATTGATGAATATTTTGGTCTTGAAACACTGAAACTGATCGTTCGTCAGCCTTTGGAATTAACCGAAACCACAGCAAAATTTGATATTTTGGTTAATGTAAAGGGGGGGGGCTTTACAGGTCAGGCAGGTGCAATCAGACACGGTATTTCCAGAGCTTTGCTTCAGGCGGACGGTGACTACAGACCTTCTTTGAAGAAAGCTGGTTTCTTGACGCGTGACCCTAGAATGAAAGAAAGAAAGAAATACGGCCTGAAAGCAGCTAGACGTGCACCACAGTTTAGTAAGAGATAGTTGTTATAGAAAAAAGAGTAAAAGAGCTACAGAAATGTGGCTCTTTTTATTGTAGAAAAGAAAACCACGCGTTAGACGCGTGGTTCAAAAAAGCCTACGGCGATGAGGCGGAAAAAGGAACTCCCTTCGTTATAATAAAATTTGTAGTCAGCCAACTGCAAAGAATAAAATAACGAAGGGAGTTTTAATATGGGTCTTAACGATATAAATAGTTTATCTCATTCAGCGTGGAATTGCAAATACCACATAGTATTTGCGCCTAAGTATAGGAGAAAGATATTTTATTATGAAAAAAGAGAAGCGATAGGGAAAATTTTGAGGACGCTATGTGATTGGAAAGGGGTAAAGATAATAAAAGCAGAAGTATGCCCAGATCATATACATATGCCATTAGAAACACCGCCGAAGATTGCAATATCAAGTTTTATGGGGTATCAAAAGGAAAAAGCAGTACTGGATTGTCAACAGTTTTCTAGACAACTTTTTTAAGGGTAATCATTCTATATTTCACCGGTGTCAAATATCCTAGTGAAGAATGAATCCTGTGGTTGTTAAACCAATTTACATAATCAGCCAATTCAATCTGAAGATGGTATAAGCTACTAAAGGTCTGGTTCCTGACAAACTCTGTTTTGATTATTTTAAATGTTGCTTCTGCCACTGCATTATCATAAGGACAGCCTTTATGACTGAGGGAACGTTGAATTTCAAATGCTTTCAGAGTTTCATCAATAGTTTGATTCTTGAATTCGTTACCACGATCCGTATGAAATATCTGGATATCTTTCAGATTTCCCTTTACGGACTGAAATGCCTGTTTCACAAGGCCTGCTGTTTTGTTGCGTCCGGCACTGTATCCAATTATTTCTCTATTAAAGAGGTCAACAAGAACGCATATGTAGTTCCAGCTCATGCCCACCCTGACATATGTTAGATCACTTACAACAATATTTCTATATGGTTGTTTATTGAATTGGCAGTCAACGACGTTTTCAATTTTTGACTCATTGCAGGTATCTTTCTGCGGACGGAACTGGGCAGTCGTATAGCTTGAAACAAGTCCTTCCTGCTTCATGATTCTTCCAATGCGGCGGCGGGAAGCGATTAGATTTCTATCCTTTAGATCGGATTTTATTTTTCGCGTTCCGTAATTATTGCGGCTCGCCTTAAATAGATCAATTATGTTTACTGTCAGTTCAGATTCGTCTTGCTTTGCTTTTGCTTCGTAATAATAGGTGCTTCTTGGAATTTGTAGGACTCTACACATTGCTGACACAGAGTACTTGTGGGCATTTGCCTTGATCACATTTACTTTCGTCCTAAGATCAGCGCTGCTTGTTTTAAAATATCGTTCTCCATCTTAAGCTGCTGATTTTCTTTGCGAAGCCTGATTAGCTCTGCATCTTCTGTAGAACGGTTATCTTTTTCCTTAAAGGAACCACTGTTATTTGCCTGGGCAATCCATTTATCAAGGAGTGAATTTGCAATATCATATTCCCTGATAATATCGCATTTTCTTTTTCCGCCTCGGTAGAGATCAACAATTTGTTGCTTTAATTCAGGTGTAAATGTACGACGTGGTCTTGGTTCTTTGTTTTTAGACATAGGGGCATCATCCTTTCCTTATTAAGACTATCATATATGCCCTTAAAATTTCTGTCTAGTTAATTGTAGCCGATCCAATAACTGTAAACTAGAACAATGAGACGATACGAATTAACCAATGAAGAACGGAACAGAATAAGAGACCTGCTACCACCTGAAAACACAGGTAAAAGAGGTAGACCCAGAAAAGATAATCGTACCATATTGAACGGTATGTTATGGATAGTCCGCAGCGGCTGCCAATGGAGAGAATTGCCTG
>ENA-UOOM01001253-UOOM01001253.1-fermentation-metagenome-genome-assembly--contig:-NODE-1253-length-25097-cov-215.340029_pt1 | contig 25097 bp, 18 predicted proteins | sample MGYA00245781_ERZ724031 | MGnify/ENA primary metagenome ERZ724031 (study PRJEB28704, sample SAMN03018317) | fermentation metagenome | biome: anthropogenic terrestrial biome; feature: soil... | reverse complement strand
ACAAGAAAAACAAGAAAAACAAGAAAAACAAGAAAAACAAGAAAAACAAGAAAAACAAGAAAAATATAACGAGACAGACAGCCAGGAAAACATCAAAAAAGATCAGAATTCAAAAGAAGAAATAGGAAATGAAACAGAAGTCAAAGAAAATACAGGAGAAAACTCAGATCAGAAAACCGAAGAAAGTAACAACACAGAAAGTTATGAAAATATAAATAATCAGCTTGACCCAGGTACAGAAGTTGAAAATGGGACAGAAAATCCAGAAAGTGAAGATGGAAATCCAAAACAAAAAACAGAAGAGGATAAGGGCTTAGCAGATTTAAAAGATAAAGTTGAAGAAAAACAAGAAAAACAAGAAAAACAAGAAAAATATAACGAGACAGACAGCCAGGAAAACATCAAAAAAGATCAGAATACGGAAAAGTACAACGAGACCGAAAGTAAGGGACATACTGTAGAGAAACCTGAACAAAAGAAACCTGAACAAAAGAAACTTGAACAAAAGAAATCTGAACAAAAAAAAGAGACAACTCCCAACACCGAGAATCTAAAAAGCAAAGGATTTAACCTAAAATCAAAAGTAAAAGCAGAAAATAAAACAGATATCCAAAAAAATACAGGAACGAAGACTGAATTAAAAACCAAATCCTGTGACTGTACTAAAAATCAGAAGAAAGCCGGAATAGAAACTGAACAAAAAGTAAAAGTCTGCAACCTTACAAAAAGTCTGGAAAATGCTGGAGTAAAACCTGAAGAAATAAGAGTATGCAACTGGACACACAACCCAGAAAATGATTCGGTAATACCTGAGATAAAAACAGAGAAAAATAGCTGGAACAATCTGAAATTCATACTGTCATATCCCTATCCTCTTCGCTCATTTTATACTGTAAACGAGAGTGTGAAGATAAGTTATAAAGGTCCTGAGGCTCTCGGACAGCAGAATGTGGACATATACCTTGTCAAGGTACAAAGCTCGAGTTTTCCAGAAAATATCATTTCAAATGGCATGAGTGAAAGCGCTATTCGCTTTGAAGATATCCTCAATAATACAGAATCTTATATTCAGATACCTGCGGTATTAAACAAAGGTGGTGACCTATCTCCCCTGACACTGGGACCTCTTTCTGCTGGCAGTTATTGGGTTCTTATAACCCTTGAAGGAAATGAAATGGAAAAATCTGAATCAGAAAAAGAGATTCTTTTAGCAAATTATTTTGAAGTTCTCGAATATACTATGGAAGCAAGAACTCCATATACTGTCAAAGAAGGCGAAAATTTAGATGTCAGACTGAACCTGAAAAATGCGCCTGCTCAGAAGAGTTATACTTACTGGGCTGTGCTGATAAGGGAAGGTGCCTATACAGAATATGGAGCTACAAGTCCAAGCTGGACAACATCAGGCACTAGACCTATCGTGAGCGGGGTAGACATTGTTAGGAGTTTAGAAACCAATTTGACAGAATACAACTCCAGAGCCGGGAAAGATGAATTTAAAAAAGAAATCCAGACTCTAATTGGAAAAGGTAACGGTACAATAATTATAGGCGAGGAAAACCAGAGTACGCTCTCCCTGAAAAATCTTGAACTTCCTCCAGGAGACTACCTCCTCCTCACAGGCGCCTATGGAGATAATGAAGGCCTTGCAGGCATAGCCAAGAAAGAACTAAGAATATCCGCCGAAAACTCATATCAAGGGAACTTGAAATCCAGCTCAGGGAATTCTTTTGATGAGATTCCCTCAATGAAAAACAGAGCCTCGTCCTTCATGGGGATTAAAACCCTTCTCGAAACTCCACAAGCATTCATATTCGAGGATATCAAACCTTACATTCAGGCAAAAGAAATAGTTGAAATCGTAAGAAACCCACCAAAAACTCCCTCCTTCCTCTTAGGTTTTGCAGGAACACTCCTTATCGGGCTTGTTATATTGAGGAAAAATCGATGAAATTGAAAATTAAACTCAGAGAAAGCTAAATTCAGAGAAAGTTAAATTCAGAGAAAGCTAAATTCAGAGAAAGTTAAATTCAGGAAGTCAGACTAGAAAACCTTTATCCAGTCTTAATAAACACGGGATTTATGAATACGGAAAGCTTGGAAAAAAGATAGAGAGAAAGGATGTAGAAAACTATAATCCTTTCTCCTATGGTCGGATGCGAAAAACTGTACCCAAGTGTATATCCGAATGTATATCCGAATGTATATCCGAGTGTATATTTCTCCAAAGACAGATTGAAATGCTAAAAATTAAATACATAAGCTAATTTTTATCAATTAATCTCTAAGTTTGTTTAGAATTTTTATAATTATTCTATTAGTGAAATTTTGGCTCATTATAATTATTATTCTAATCTACAATAATCATTCCAGTCAAGAAAAACCCAAGAAGAGAGGTTAAAAAATGCTACCTGAAAAAGTTGTTTTAGAAAAGCTCACTTTTACGCCCATCAAGAATCCAAAGAATAAAGAAAAATTGGGATTTCTGCTCTTGATTCCTATTTTTCTGTGCCTTATTGTATCTCCAGGAGCAGCTGCCTCGAGTAGTTGGGAACTTGTTCCTGAAAATCCCGTTGTTGGGGATACAATAGAAATAAAAGGAACCGGTTTCGAAGGAGACACTGTGAAAGTGCTAGTGACCTTTGAAAAAGAAGTGCAGGTTCTGGATGGCAGGTACGAATATCTGCTCGAAGATATAGAAATTCCTGGATTTGACAACAGTTTTACCGTGCAGGCAATAGGGGCCAATGACCTGAATGTGAGAGCAAAGATGCTTCTGTGGATAACTAAAACAGCAGAGGCAAAAGATGGCATTGCTACCGTTTCCCAGGCAGGTGTCCCTCCAGGGACATATAAGATCAGGATCGACGGAAAGGCAAGCGATTCTAAAGTCAGACTCAAGATTACAGCTTCCCAAGGGGTTGAAGTAGATTCAGGAGGAAGTTTCAGCTACAAATACGATACTAAATCTATACCAGCAGGTAATTTTGAAGCAAAGGTCGAGGGTATTACAAAACAAATCGATTTACAGCCTGCAAAAGGCTTGCCTTCAGTAATAACTCCTTCTCAAGATCAGAATTTAAGTAAAGAAATAAACGAAGGAATAAAAGAAGAAACAAATGAGGGGATAACCAAGGAAAATGTCGAGAAAAAAAACACTTCCGGGGAAGAAAAGAAATCTATTGAGAAGCCAGCAGATCTCAAATCTCAGAAAATATGGATAGCAGGAATTTTAACTGGATTAGTGTTACTCCTGGTTTATTTAAGGAGAAGATAAGCATAAAAACAATTCAAGGTTATTAAATGTTTTAATTTTTAAACTCTTTGACCAGACTTTCGATGGATTAGATACATATTAAATATAGGCATTTCATTAAATAATATGAAAATGTTAGTTAGTTTAATTAAAAAAATTATTAAATAGAGACTAGTATATATAATCTTAACAAATAATAAAATGTTTACTAAACAAAACAAAAGAATATAATAACAATAGTCTGTAATAACAACAGTCTGGGATAATATTAGATATTAATACAAGGGGTGTAGCGATTGAAGAAAACAGGAACGAATTTAATAAATAACAGGAAATGGAAATTAACCTTCGCGGTTTTGATTTTCATATTCTCACTGATTTCAGTATCAGCAGCCATTTCGGAAAAAGAACTCTGGGTTGCATCTATTGAGAAAAACAAGGAGAGCATCATTTTTGCAAACCATAGCGAGAGTCCGACAGAAGGAGGCTGGATTTTTCTTAGCGGAGGAAAGGAAATTCAGCTCCCACAACCTCTTAACTTTACTTATAATGGGACAGATAGTCTGGAGAGGGCAGGAACTACATTTAAATTAAACCCAGAGTCAAAACCAAAATCAAAATCAGACCAGGAAGATATTACCGAACTGGTATTTACGTACCCATATTCCACACATTCTTTTTATACTGAGAAACAGAACGTGACAATGAACTTTAATGGTTCTTCAGCCTTCAAAAAGCAGAATGTGAATATTTACCTTATCAAGGGGCTTAAGGTCCGTTCCACCGGAGAAGCCATCATAGATCTTGTGGATAATGAAACCATAAACATGAAAGAAATCTTTGACAATAATACGGATTCTTGTAACAAAATATGCGCAACTCTTGATAAGAACGGAGACCTTGCTGAACCCCTTACCTTTGATTGCCTTGAGCCTGGGAGTTACGGCATCCTTATAACACTTGCGGATGAGGAAGACAAAAAGGAAAAACCAGATAAAAAAGAAAAGCCAGACAAAAAGGAAAAACCAGATAAAAAAGAAAAACCAGATAAAAAGGAAAAAACAAAGATAGAGAGAAAGATCCTTTCAGCAACCTGTTTTGAAGTGCTTGACTACGAACTGAAAACGAGTACAGTAAATGCTCTTGAAGAAGAGAAAGATCTTGAAGTTGATCTGTACCTGAAAGATGCGCCTTCTGAGAAGAAGTTTACATACGGTGCTATGTTGGTAAGAAAAGATGCCTACAAAGCCGATGTAAACTTCAGCACCAATGGCACAAGAGCCGGAACCGAGATTTTCATTAATGAGATCGGTATTGCCAGGGATCTGGGCTTTAACTCCACAAACTATGAGTCTAAATTCAACAAAAGTGAACTTACAAGCGGAGTCTCGACACTTATCGGAGAGGGCAATGGCACGATAAGTATAGGCGGAGAGGATCAGAAATCCCTTTCCCTGATAACCCTTGACCTCCTGCCAGGAGATTACCTCCTCTTTACTGGCGCCTATGAAAAAGGCAAAGGTATTGTAGGCATAGATCAAAAAGAACTGACTATATATGAGGCCGGGGCCTTTCAGACGGTTTGATTGATAACACAAAAGGTTAAAACTTAAAGGTTTGAACTCTAAAAAACAGCAGAAAAAAGTTAAAGGCTTGAAAAGACGGATTCTTCATAACCGTCTATTCTGCCTTCTTTTTTTGATTTTCATTTTTATTTATTATTGTTTTCCCGAGTTCCGCTGCCCGAGTTCCGCTTCGGCACCCGAGTTCCGCTGCCCGAGTTCCGCTTCGGGAGCACGGAGCCCTTTTCGCTACGCTTTGCTTCGCTCAAGAGGGCTGATTTACTCAAGTTTCATTTTGGGTCATGAAGCAAGCGTGATCACAACCCTTTTCAGAAAAGGCTTGACCGCAAACTTTTTCAAAAAAAGTTTGATCAAAAACAGCGTAACGTTTGGATTTAAGAGTCTTGCCCCCAAACCCTTCAGGCGTGATCAACCGGCGCAACGGTTGCGGCCCAACGGTTGCGCTCAAGAAGACTAAAATTTTATGACTCTTTTTTATATTTCTCCACTATCCCCTCTCTAATGAACGTGGAAAATTGTGAAGCTTGCACAAGTTATAAGCAGATGGAAGCTTAAAGTCATAAATAATTGATAGATATGCAACCATTTATGCTACAATCAAATCTTGACCAGCTTGAAAAGAAGTTAAGGGATTTTTTCTCTGGAGTTGAAGGCGTTAAAGTGGCTTATCTTTTCGGCTCAACTGTTAGGGGAGAGGCTAATAGCCTGAGCGATATAGATGTAGCTGTGCTTTTTGATGATGCTTTTTTACAAAAAAAGGAGTTTGATTTTCAGCTGGATTTAATAAGTAAACTTACAGGGCTTCTTAATACGAATAATGTAGATCTTGTGGTACTCAACAATTCTCCACTCCTTCTGGCATATAATATCATCCGTGATGGGATAATTTTAAAGTCTGATGAATTTTTAAGGGTAAAGTTTGAGACAAAAATTATGTCCAGGTACCTGGACGAAAGGTACCATATTGAAAGGCATGCAAAAGAGAGCCTGAAAAGGATGGCAGAGGGCGGGTTTCGATGATAAAAGAGATTAACTTCAAGCTGGAGCAGCTTGGGGAGTATGTCAGTACTCTCAGAGAATATCAGCAGTATGATATTGAGGAAATAAGGAGCAACCGTACTTTGAGGGGAGCGATTGAGAGGTATATGGAAATCTCCCTTGCCTGCATGATTGATATCTGCGAGATGATTATTTCTACCGAGAAACTGAGACGTCCGGAAACTTACAGAGAAGTTATCCTGGTACTTGGCCAGTACAATATTCTCCCCGAAGAGTTTGCTAAGAAATTGGCGCCAGCAGCCGGTTTTCGAAATATACTTGTCCATATGTATGCAGACATTGACCTTGGAAAGCTTTATTCCTTCCTCCAAAATGACATTGGTGATCTGGAACTTTTTGCTGAATACATTGCAAAGTACTTGATTTCCAAATACGAATAAACCCCGAATTCCGCTTCGGGACCAGAAAAATCTCCAATTTTTCTCTTAGTTGCACAGCAAGTGCAACAGCACGGGGTCCTTTTCGGCAGAGTTGCGGCTCTGCAGTGCGCGGTCTTTTTCGCTGCGCTCAAGAGGACTAAAATTTATTGATTCGAATAAGCTGTGGTCAAGAGGGCTGATTTACTCAAATTTCGTTTTGGATCATGAAGCAGGCATAATCAACCTCAAACCTTTTCTCAAAAGTTTGATCAAAACCCTTTTCAAAAAAGGCTTGACCGAAAACGGTGGGTTTGATTTTAAGAGCCTTATCCCCAAACCCTATCAGGCGTGATCAACCGGCGCAACGGTTGCGGTTGCGCTCAAGAGGACTCATTTTATGACAGATTTATTATATTTCTCCACCGATTCTCTCTTCCAAAAATTTCCCAGAAGCAATCTGAGCCTTTCCCAAGCACTCAAGGGTACAGTAAAAGGCTTTTTCTTCCACATTTTTAAGGACAAAGAACTCACTGCCGCAGACCCAGCATATTTTTTTTACGTATTTCATATAAACACTCCTTTGGAATGACTATTTTAAATTAAGTGGTGCTTAAGATATTTAAAGAGTCTCGTGTTTTAAATTTCCAAGGTGCCTAAAGATGTATTAAAAGACCATTAAGATAAGAAATTTGCAACTATTCAACCTATCAAAACATGTCGAATGATATTGATTTAGAGAGGATCAAGGTGTTTGATAATATTTAGTTGATTATTAAAAACGAGATTAATAGCCGACAATCAAGGAAAATCGTTTCATAGGAATTACTAGTTAACTCTTAATAATGATGGCTATTGATGTTGTTTTATCAGGCTGAAAAGTTACACTAATTTTAGAGTTCTGGGGTTAAATGCATAACATTCTTGCAAAAGGTCAGACATAATTTCTGGAAACACGAAGTTGAATAATTCAGTTTTTTGCTAAGAGTCTGGAGAATTCTACCGAATCAATATGGAATTCCAGTTGATCTTTTGGAGGCAGAGAGGCTTTTTCCCAACATTTCCTTTCTGCCAGTATGCTCATGTCTATAATTGCTTCCATAGAGCGCGTCCCATGTATGTATTTTGGTACTTTTAAGAGAGCTTTCAATAAACTGGAATCAATATGTGCAGTTCCCTCTTTATTAGATTCATTTTCGATTATATTCGGAATTTTATCTTCAATTAACGAACGTAATATGATTGCTCTACGGATGATGTATGCTTTGCTGTCTTTATCTTCATCTGTTACATTAGGTCCAAGAATATTAACGTAACCACGAAGTCGACTCACAAAATCCGGACATTTTTCTATTGCCGGTTGACAAGATTCGGAGGAGGTCTGCTCTGTTGAGTCTTTTTGTGATCCACAGCTAATGCCATTGCTTTTACAGAATTCTCTGAAGTTTTTGTAGATTCCTCCCGCAAAAACAAAGATTGATTTTCCTATGGGATGTACATTGCCAGAGTCCATAAATTCGCCATCTTGCATAGGTACCAAAAAATACTTTAACCACCCTAAAGGTTTAGTTTCAAAAGTGCAATCAAATTCATCAAAAAATACGAGTGGAACTTTTCCCCTAAGTGAAATGTCTCTAATTCTATGGAAAGCGTTTGTTAAATCTTTTATCGATGTAAACTGTGAAACATTAAAATCAATTTTATATAAGTTATCAGGATCTATGCTTTTTGCGACTTCTGTTATCCCAAAAGATTTTCCACTACCAGGGTATCCAAAAACAGCAATTGATAAGGGCCTCGATGTTTTATTAGAAGCAAGGTATTCCTTCATTATATTCATAATACTTCGGAAGCTTTCTATTTCTTTTCTATCCACAGTAATTAATTTTCCAAAACGTCCTACTGGAATACCTTTAAGAGCAGACCACCCGTTTTTGACAACATCCTCAGCAATAGTTTCTGGATCTTTATTTTCTCGAGTTTCATCTTCTTTTGTCTTCTCACCCAAAATGCTCCAGAAAGACAGGTCCGGCTCTTCTTCAACAAATGGCAATTCCACACATTCTATACGATCATCTTCACTCTTGGTATCGTTTTCATTGTTACTAAATAATTTTTCGCAGATACCGTCAAAAAATTCAGGCTTATATATTTCATTTATATAATTTTTATTTGGATTTTGCTTTTCCTGTAGATTTACTTTCTTTAGACCATGTCCTATTTTTAAAAACTTACGCGATTTCAGCATTCCAAACTTGATACCCTCTCTTATAGCCGTCTTTGCGATTTGACCTTCTTTAATGTCAGAGTTAATAAGTTTAGAAGCAAGGGAAGAAACAAAAACTATAGAAATTCCACTCATCATTCCATACTTTTTGCTGTCCCAAAATCCATCTTCAAGTGAGAATGGATCAAAATATAGTTTTGGATTAATATTCCTGTCTTGACCGTTGTAATGAATAGCTCCTTCAACTTTAAAACGAACAATTAGATTCGGAAGATCCTTAATTTGAGCTAGTTTTTTACTATGTTTCATTTCCCATAAAAACTCTAAAGCAGTTTTTTCCCATGAAAGAGAACGACTTATATTTATATTTGTAGATTTATCTGTATTTATATCATGCTTCCTTAAATCTTCTGCATTTATAATTAAAATGAGTCTATTTTTATGATATTTTAATACATGATTCCAAAGATCTCCTTTAAAAAGAGGAGGGAACATAAGATAAACAATATATGGTTTTCTATCTTTCTCTAATGATTTTGGCCACTTTTCTTTTTTGAAACGGAATCCGTTACCACTATCATGGATTATAACAAAATTATTCTCTCCATTATCGTCGTTTGTTATATTCAGAGGCTCAGGATATCCGCTTTCACATTTTGCAGGCGTTGTAAATCCCAAAGACCTTTTAACTCTATATATGGAATCTTTTGAATCCGGTTCCTTTGGATAAAGACCTAATTCTATATTTGTATGAAGAATTTGATTACAACTCTTATATAATAGTTTATTAGAATTTCCAGACTCCTGTTCTTGTCTATCATCTGATTCTCTGGGTGATTTTTGATCTATTATGTGTGAATTATCTGTTCCCAAGATATTATGTAACATTTGAGATAAAAGGAGAGACCCTCCATGCTTGGGTTCTACATTAATTCCATCAAATTTATTCCAATTTATATTTCCATTATGAGGACCAGAAGATCTTTTCCAGAAATACCAATCAATAGTGGCATCCCCAGCGACAACAATTTTAGGCTTTTCCGAATACATATTTAATCACTTAGTTTTTTACTATATTTACTCTTAAAATAAATATATAAAATATAAAAATAATAAATATTAAATTATAGATAATCTTCTATAATTTTTTTAACATTACTTTCTTACAATATATATTTTTTGAAATATCTTATTGATTTATAAAAGTAAATTGAGAATCTTTCTAAGGAAATCCATATGTTTAAATTATATTTCATCATTAGTTTTCTGCATATTTAGATTCCTTTTCAAGTAAATATTGAAAATAGATACAAGTGAACACGAGTATTCAGAAAAGAAATATTATCATCTAATTAGTAGCAATTTATCAACTTTATATAAAAGAAAATAATTTCCAAAAATTTAAATAGTTTTAAACATATTAGCATAAAATTTTCATATATTATACTATTTTCATATATTATGTTAAAATTTAGAGATAATAGTACAAATCTAAAAGTAAATATTGTGAAATTAATCTTTTGAAAGATAAAGAACCTAATTATTAGGCAGAATAGTTAATCTAAATTTAAAATTACTTTTATTAATTGACCAATAAATCAATATTCCCAGTTAACCTATTATAAAAATAAATTAAGTTTTACAAAAATAGATTAGGTTTTGAGACAATTTATTTTGATTTATTTACTAAAGTTAGAGGTGGGATAATTTTGATCAGAGTAGGAGTAATAGGAACAGGCAATATGGGCCAGAACCATGTCCGCATTTACAGTGAAATGGAAGAGGTCAAACTTGTAGGGGTTGCGGATATTAACAAGAAACTCGCTGAAGAAACCGCTGCAAAGTATAATACAAAAGCTTTCACAGACTATAATGAAATGTTTTTAGAAGGGCTTGATGCGGTCAGTGTTGTAGTTCCGACAATTAATCATAAAGAAGTGGTACTCAATTCTCTTGATAAGAATTTGCACGTACTTGTAGAAAAACCTATTACAAACTTAGTTGAAGATGCAGAACTTATGATCGAGACCGCAAAAGAGAAAGGCAAAATTCTGATGGTAGGTCATATTGAAAGATTTAATCCTGCTATTATAAAATTAAAAGAAATTATAGATTCCGGAGCCATTGGAGATATTATTTCCATCTCAACAAAGAGAGTCGGCCCTTATAATCCAAAAATTAAAGACGTCGGCGTGATCTTAGATAATGGCATTCATGACATTGATATTATTTCTCATCTATACAGAACAAAAATAAACCGGATCTACGCCGTTGCAGGTGTACATATAGACCAGAGACCAAATCCTAAATTTGAAGATCACGCATCCATTTTCTTGAAGTCAAGCAATAAGAGTTTAGGGATCGTACAAGTTAGCTGGTTTCCTGCTGATTACTCATCTTCTTCCAGTAAAGTCCGAAAACTTACTGCAATCGGCGTAAATGGATTTGCCCATCTGGACTATATTAATCAGACAGTAGAATTTCAAAATAATGGAAGTATTATAAAAGCCAAAGTAGAAAAGAGCGATTCTTTAAAGAACGAACTAAAGCACTTTATAAACTGTATAGCCTACAGAAAAATGCCATACCCATCAGGTGAAGATGGGAAATATGCGCTTGAAATCGCACTAGCGGCAATTACGTCTTATCAAGAAGATAGATTAATTAGTATATGAGCATTGTTTAGTTGATAGAGATTCACATAATTTATATATACAAAAATAAGATATTTATGGTTAAATTAAGAGTCATGCGGCTTCGGTTAAGTGAAGAATTATAATAAATTGCGTCTGCTCCACAACATTTGTCAAAAATTCTAATATATTGTATGCTAGAACTGAGTATCGATTTAATTTAAAGAGGCAAAATTTAAGGCATGCCTCTGGTGTAAAATCAATGGCATTCAGGCAAGAAAATTCTTTAACTGACGACCAATAATTACTGTTTATTCGTTTTGTTTCCAAATTTAAGCTAATAAGTTTAATTAGAATAAGCTGCGCTCAAGAGGACTAAAATTTATGACTCTTTTTCTACATTTCCCCGCCGACCTCTCCAAATCTCTCCCGAAGCAACCTGAGCAAGATTCAAGCAAGTTCCCCCCTCACTCTCTTCATACCCTTTTCTCAGGAATCAAGCATTTTTGAAATATAAACCACGGATAAACACAGATGAACACAGGTGGCTTTAATTCTTCATCATCTATGTATATCCTTGTTCATCAGTGGTTCTTTATCGGAATCCACTAGCCATTATTGATTACCAAATCCATCCTTTTATCACTTTTTAATCTGAGCTTGGCTGCATTGCTTCGCTCGCAGCCCCCGGTAACCTCGGCAAAACCAGAAGTTTCTCTCCCTCGGGCGCCTGTGCTATATTTATGACAGTTTTTTTATATTTTGCGCCTCCCCCTCCCCAATCTTTCCCGAAGCAACCTGAGCCAGACTCCAGCATTTTTGAAAAAATCCCGCGGACTTTAAATCAATCATTTTTATAAAATTCGGCGGAGCGCTGTAAAAATATCTAAACTATTTATTAAAAATAAGGGTATAAATAAAGAATCAATAAGAAAAATATAAAAATGGCTGGTGGAAAAATAGACACCAAATAGTTTAAATAATTATAGAGTGTATTTTACTAAAAATTAATATAGTTATATAAATTTCCAGGCAAGGGCGCAGAAAAAGTATGAAACTTGCAATAATTCTCTGCACAAGGCCTGAGATCATTAAAGTGGGTTATACAACGATTTGGTGGAAAATTTCAATTTTAATTCAGAATTTATTTGATTATCTAAAAGGAATGGAGTAATAGGGTTGTCTAAAGTTGCATTAATTACCGGAATTACAGGACAGGACGGCGCATATCTTGCCGAATTTTTACTGGAAAAGGGTTACACAGTTCATGGAATAAAGCGAAGATCCTCTTCCTTTAACACAGCAAGAATAGACCACCTCTACAAAGACCCCCATGAGAGGAACGTAAACTTCTTCATGCACTATGGAGACCTGACAGATTCAACAAACCTGATCCGCATTATTCAGGAAGTCCAGCCTGATGAAATCTATAACCTGGCAGCTCAGAGTCATGTCCAGGTTTCTTTTGAGACCCCGGAGTATACGGCAAATTCGGATGCATTAGGGACTTTAAGGTTGCTTGAAGCAATCCGCATCCTTGGTATGGAAAAGAAAACAAAATTCTACCAGGCTTCTACCAGCGAACTTTACGGAAAAGTTCAGGAAATTCCTCAGAAAGAAACAACTCCCTTTTATCCGAGAAGCCCGTATGCAGCAGCTAAACTGTACGCATACTGGATAACAATCAACTACCGCGAAGCCTACGGCATTTTTGCATGCAACGGCATCCTCTTTAACCACGAATCCCCTATACGCGGCGAGACCTTCGTTACAAGAAAAATCACAATGGCGGCTGCAAAGATAAAGTACGGCATGCAGGACAGGCTCTACCTCGGAAACCTTGATGCAAAAAGAGACTGGGGCTTTGCAAAAGATTACGTAGAAGCCATGTGGCTGATGCTCCAGCAAAGAAACCCAGAAGATTATGTAATTGCAACAGGCGAAACCCACTCAGTCAGGGAATTCACCGAACTTGCATTCAAAGAACTAGGAATCGACATTATCTGGCAGGGAAAAGGCATAGACGAAGTGGGAATTGATTCTCGTACAGGTAATATTATAGTTGAAGTCGACCCTGGATACTACAGGCCAACTGAAGTAGAACTCCTTATCGGCGACTCCTCAAAAGCCAGAAAGAAACTTGGCTGGGAACCAAAAGTCAGGTTGGAAGAACTGGTAAAGATGATGATACAGTCCGATGAGGAAGAAGTTCTGAAAAATTACCCCTCTGAAAAATTAGCAGCCTGTCAGGAACTTAAAGAAAATCTGGCTGAAAACCCGAAACTGGACCAGAATAGTTTATAAAGTTGCTGAACTATAATATCAAACCCCTCATAAAAATTCTCTTTTCAAAGAAAGGCGATCACATGGAAAAAGATTCAAAAATTTACATAGCCGGCCACCGGGGTCTTGTAGGTTCGGCCCTTAAAAGAAAACTTGAATCAAAAGGTTATACCAACCTGCTCTTCCGCACTCACAAAGAACTTGACCTCACCAACCAGCAGGCAGTAAACGAATTCTTCAAACAGGAAAAGCCCGAATACATATTCCTCGCAGCTGCAAAGGTGGGCGGAATCCTTGCCAATAGCACTTACCCCGCTGAATTCATTTACGAAAACCTGATGATCGAATCAAATATTATCCACGCTGCCTACAAATATGGCGTAAAAAAACTGCTTTTCCTTGGTTCCTCCTGTATTTATCCTAAACTCGCTCCTCAGCCCCTGAAAGAAGAATATCTATTGACGGGTCCTCTCGAAGAGACAAACGAAGCCTATGCAATCGCAAAGATAGCAGGAATCAGGCTCTGTAAACACTACAATCAGCAATATGGTACCAACTTCATCTCTGTAATGCCGACCAACTTGTACGGTCCGAATGATAATTTTGATCTTGAAACTTCGCATGTGATGCCTGCATTGATAAGGAAATTCCATGAAGCGAAGGTGAATAACAAACTTGAAGTTGTTGTGTGGGGTACGGGAAAGCCTCTCAGGGAGTTCATGCATGTGGATGATATGGCGGATGCATGTGTATTTTTGATAGAGAATTATGACTTTTCAGAAATTGGAGAGTTTGTAAATATAGGGGTTGGAGAGGACGTTACAATCAGTGAACTTGTGGAATTGATAAAAGAGGTTGTAGGGTTTGAAGGGGAGATCAGGTATGATACTTCAAAACCTGATGGAACTCCAAGGAAATTGATGGATGTTTCGAGGTTGAATGGGCTAGGCTGGAAAGCTAGGATTTCGTTGAAGGATGGGATTAGGGAAACTTATGAGTGGTATATTCAGTCAAAATTATAAATCGAATCCAAGTTGTTATGCGACAAGCGTCGATTGAAAGAACTAATTAGAAAAAAGAATCTCGTTTTTTTAAACATAACATAGCTTTAATTCCAAGAGCCGATTTTCAAAGGTTGACTATGGATGAAATAATAACTGCGATTGAAAAGAAACAATACAAAAAAGAAGAGAAAATTACTTTTGCATCCGATGTGTTGACACTGGTAGGTGGAACCACTTTTGCTCAAATTCTTACAATTATATCGGCTCCAATATTAACCCGACTTTATGGTCCTGAGGATTTCGGTGTATGGGCTCTTTATATATCTATTACTAGTATAATTAGTGTAGTTTCATGCATGAGATATGATTATTCTATAATGTTACCCGAATCTGACAAAGATGCAGTAAATCTTGTAGGGTTAAGTTTTGTGGCAGCATTAATAATAAGCAGTTCAACATTGCCAGTAATATGGTATTTCAAAGAACCTATACTCAACATCCTGAACTCTCCACAGATGGATAATTATCTTTGGCTAGTAGCTCCTTTTGTTTTTGTAAATGGAATATTCCTTGCGTTAAACAATTGGAATTCGAGAACCAAACATTTCAAAAGGCTTTCAGTAGCTAGAATCTCCAATTCTGTTTCAACTACTGGAACACAAATGGGTTTCGGTCTCTTAGGCAACACTAGTGCAGGTGGTCTAATTGGAGGAAACGTTGCTGGAATTTCAATGGCAACTTTAGTGCTTGGTGTGCAGATATGGAGAGACGACAAGAATTTGATTAAGGAAAACATTAGCTGGAAAAAAATATGTGAGGGAGTTAAAAGATATCACAAATTTCCACTTGTAGATAGCTGGTCTGCTCTCATGAACACAATCTCCTGGCAGCTTCCCTCCTTTCTTCTTGCAGCCTTTTTCTCTCCCGCAATAGTTGGTTTTTATTCATTAGGTTTTCGTCTTCTCCAATTGCCAATGAGTTTTATAGGAAGTTCAATTTCACAAGTATTTTTTCAGAGAGCTTCGAGAGCGAAATCCGATGGTACTCTCGAGCCTCTTGTCGAAAATGTATTCAGATTGCTTGTAGTAATGGGAATGTTTCCAATATTGATTTTGACAATTGTTGGCAGTGATGTTTTTGTCGTAATATTCGGAAAAGCTTGGGCAGAAGCAGGAGTTTATGCTCAGATCCTGAGTATTTGGACTTTTGTCTGGTTTATTTCATCGCCGTTAAGCAGTATATATGTAGTAATGGAAAAACAGCAATTTGGTTTTCAGTATAGCTTTTTTAACTTAGCCACAAGACTTATATCTCTTTTAATTGGAGGATTGCTTGGAAACGCTCGAATAGCGCTAATACTCTTTTCGATCTCAGGCATTCTAGTATATGGTTATTTATGTTTGAAAATGATGTTTTACTCAGGAGTAAAAACCTCAAAAGCATTAAAAGTCTTATATTCCTCCTTTCTTTTATTTATTCCAGCAGGAATTATCCTTATTCTTTTCAAGATAATTGGAGTAAATAAAATAGCAATTGTATTATGCTCCTGCATGATGATTTGTGTATACTATATTTATATCTTAAAAACTGATACACAAATAAATGAAATTAGAAATCAGATTTTGAAATGAAGAACACTCATTACTAAATATTGATCTCTAAAATTAAGCTCACTTGCTATCAGCAGGTTAATATAAATATTGAGATTTTTTCAGTACTGCTCAAATTAAGTTATTTCTTGATAGACTGACAATTCTTTTTTGATTCTTTTTTCCCAGCTTCTTTTTTCTATAATCGTTTTTCTTGCATTTTTGCCTACTTTAAGTCTTAAATCAGGTTTATTATACAATAACACCAGTGATTCTACAAAATCATCAATATTTCCAGGATCTATCAAAATTCCATTTTCCATATTTTCAATCAGATTCGACATATTTCCATTATTATTAAATACAACAACCGGTTTTTCACAAGCCATAGCCTCTTGAACTGCACGTCCATTATTACTATTCATTGATGTCCCAATAACCACGGAACTATTGTTTATACAATTAATCAGTTCATCTCCTGAAAGTTCGTTCAGAAATTGGACGTTATTTTCAATACCTTCTTTCCTAGCAAGTCCTATTAACTCTTCTGACTGGCTTGCACTTAGATATAATAAAGAAACACTATAATCGTTTATTCTACTCAAAAATTTTTTAAATATATTAATAGCAATGTCAGGTCTTTTTATTGGGATTGGTCTATGTGGGAATAAAATATTAAAAGAATTAGAAGAAACTGAATTTTCAGTAGGTTTAAAGAGATCAGTATCGATCCCATGATATACTATATCCCAAGGAATATTTTTTTTATTTAAAATTGATTGGAGTTCACATATTTGGCTCCCATCATTCAATATGAAATACTTATTAGGAGGAAATAAAGGAATTAATTTATTTCCGAAATAATATGATACTCCAAACCTCTCATCTTTTCTACCAGGCCACCCGTGAGCCATTACAAAAATCTTCACGTGTTTATCATGCGCTCTTATATGAGGAACAAAATACGAAGCTAATATAGGGGAATGAAAATGTATTATATTGATATTATTATCTTTAATAATTTGCAAAAGAGTTTTAATTACATAGAATGAGTAGAACATATTTTGTATAATTGGAACTCCAAAGTCACAAAACTTTGGTGTCTTTTGCCTTATTACTCGTATTGGAAACGATTTATCAAATGTCTCACAACCTTCAATATATGGAGCAAAAATGATCTGTTTTTGTAAGAAAGGATCAATTTTTCTTGATAATTCAGAAATATGAGTTACTGAACCCCCAATTTTTGGAGGGAATTCCCATACTATTCTTAAAACTGAGAAGCTTTTGTGATTTTGATCTGACAATGACACTACCATCCTTAGTAACAATAAAAATAAAAGATTTTATAGACAAGCATGGATTATTATGTGTAAAAGGTGGATATATATGCACTATTATAAATTTTATTCTTCTTATTTAGTTTTAAACTCAATTCGTTCCACTCTGAAAGATCATTTTTTGTTAAATAAAATCTAGAACTCGGGTCTAAATTCAGACCTCTTTCAAAGAAAGCTTTATTGTTTAATATAAAATAACCTTTAGGGTTAATAGCATCTATAGATCTAATTGTTTGTGCATTATAATAAGGAAAACCGAGTTCGTCTGAATCATTGAACTCTTTTTGACAAAAATATCTTTTTATATAATAATCAGAATATAAATTAGAGTCATTGGGAATATATTTTATTACATAACTTAGGCCTTCTAACTCTTCAGATGTAAAATACTTTCTGTCCGTATTTGAACTTACTTCAGGATTATTGTAAGCTAAGGGAGGAATAATAAAAATCATTAAAAGGATGACAATTAATAAGCTACTATATAAAGACTTAATTTGTTTAATTCTCAAAAAATTATATAAGAAGAAAACACCTGATGCCATTGAAAAAGCTATAAAAGGGCTAGCCAATAGCATAAATCTATTAAACTGTAACAAAGTCATTGTTTGCCATAGCGTTTGCAAAGGATTAGGCAAATACAGTGGAAGAAACAGCAAAGCAGCTAAGGCAAAGACTGATGAATAATTATTAGAATATCTCCAAAGGGTAACTCCAGTCCCAATCAAGATAAAAAATGTTAGAACTAAAACATCAATATTACTATATAGAAATATCCATTCGTTTCCAGACACGACTGATCTTTCCATGTGAATTGAATCGCTTGTGACCGAATCAAATGTAGTCGTCAATACCATATCAGTAAACGAATAAGCCAGATAAATCCAATATCCAAGGAAGATTACTACAAATAAAAGTACATATGTGGAACTCCAGTATTTTTCTTTGAGATTAGTAAAATGCCATATAAATTTTTCAGACAATAATAGTAATAAAATTATAAAAAGTATTTGCGGACTTGATACTTGATGAACAAGAACTATGAATATAGTAAATAATATGCCAATATATCTGAAAGTAGTTTTATTTTTAGTTCCATTTTTATTTTTTGAGATAATATATAATAACATGACGAATCCAATAAATGCCAAGGTTCTCGTTATTACATACATTCCGTAGTAAACTACAACACTTAAATTAGAATACAAGATAACTATAAGTAAAGACAATTTTACGTTTTCAATCGTGCCCAAAAAAAAGAGATAAACAAAGAAAACAGATAAGGCAAATATTGGAGCGCTTATTAAAAAATAAGAAGTCTTTATATCCAAACCTAATAGATAAGAAGTCTGAGATATCAAAATATGAAATAAAGGAAAATTTGCATAACCGATACTTAATTCTTCGGGAATTATGTGACCAGAAATATATGTGACTTGTGACATGAAAATATGAGCCAATATATCTGTTCCACCAAAATATAAAGGATATTTAAAAGTGACACTATAAATCAAATTAAGCATGCAAAGAATAATTTGAAGCAAAATTAATCTGGAATTAAAGCCAGTAGAAAAAATTTGAAGCAAAATTGTGAGGTAAAGTAATGAAACTAAGGATATATATAACCAGGTTCGAGTTGAAGAAATAAAAACAACAGTTAAACTTGAAAAGTAAACGATAAAAAATAGATATGCCAATTGTTTTTGAGTTAAACCGAAAGAAACATTAATATTTTCAAATTCAGTTTTATTTTTATAGATATTACATAATATTATTGCCGAAGCAATGGAGGGAATCGCAATGATCAAGCCTCTAATAGCAAAATCTAGTCTACCAATTATACCCGCAATAAGGAAACCAATTAAGATAACAGTTGCTATGAGAAATGGTAAACTAAGAGCGAACTTGCTAGGAATATTTCCTACCTGTAAACGTCTAAACTGATCAGTTTTCATGTTAACCCTATAAATATGTTGAACTATCTATTCTCATCTGAAATTTCATAGACACTCAATCAAATTGGTAGCTAGGTTGTTTGCTTGATGGATCTGAAATAAAACTCATAGTTAGGATTTTCAAGTAATATAATTCAGCTTTGTAACACATGACAATAAATTTGCTGAATTTCCTCTGCTATATTTTTCCATCGATATTTCTCTGCATAATTCATTATTTTTTTTCCATCCCAGTTTTTATCCAAAGCAGTCTCAATTTTCTCAGCAAGATCCTGAGCGTTCCTAGGCTCAACGAGCAACCCATGATCATTAGATTTGATGACCTCAGGAACGCCGCCTACTTTGGTTCCTATAAATGGTTTGCCACAACCCAAACACTCGAACATAACTGTAGGGTTTCCTTCATTTAAACTGGGAAGAACAAACAAGTCACAAGCATTAATCCAAATAGGAATCTCGTTATGTGGTCTTCTTCCAACAAGCTTGATAAATTTGCTTAATCCGTTGTTATTAATTTGCCTTTGAAGTTTATTTCTTAACTTACCTTCACCTATTATGATACAAAGGACATCTTTTCTAAATTTTACAATTTTTTTCATCGCTTCAATAAGATATTTATGACCTTTAACTTCAGATAAATTCCCGACATTTAAAATTATCTGAGTATTAAGAGGTAAATTAAGTTTACGCTTGCATTGAAGTTGATTCATATGATAAAACAGATCATCTTTATAACCATTAGATAGAATTTTAACAGGTGTATTAACATTTAATTTGTTAATATAATCTAAATTATTTTTGCTGACTGTAATTATATAATCTGCAGAATTGAGGACATATTGAATTTTTCGTTGCCAATCCAGATCTTTAAACGGTAATTTATAAATGTCAAACCCGTGTGCGGTAATAACAAATGGTACATTATATTTTTCCTTTAGTTTTGCACCGACATATCCACATGACCATGTGAAATGAGAATGAATTAAATCAAATTCAATATTGTTTTCTTCAATAACTTTTTCTACTGATTTTAAATGTTTATCTCCAAGAACCTTATATTGAGAATCAAAGGGAGCATACAATATTGGAGTTGTATAAACTTCAAGATTAGAAGGTTTATTATAAAGATCAATATTATAATCCAAGCAAAAATATTTTAATTCTGGAACTGGAATATATTTAGAGATTTCAGCAATTGGATTATGTCGAACTAAAACTGAAACATTTTGGAAAATTGGAGCAACTAAGTCAGTTGGATCCTTTTGGAAAGCTGTATAAGAACAGCAAACAACTAATAATTTATGATTATGCATTTAAATAGCACCTAAATAGAAATGTTTATTTAGAAAAAAATTGTATATGCTTAAGAGTATTTAGCCTTCTATTCTTGTGAGAGTTAGAGTCTAATTCTTTTAAATAATTTTTTAGATTATTTATTAAAGAGTGATCTGCTTTAAAGCTAGGGATAGGGATAGATGAAACGTCACGTAAAAGTATTTCAAGATCATTAATGTTGTAAACAACTTTCATCTTATTCTCAACAAATTTTGCAATTTCTGCCTGGTGATCATCTATATGCTCATTAAGTATTTTCTTTCTTGGAACTAAGATTGTTGGTTTACTGAATTCCATTGCGGAAATAATTGAACCAATCCCTGCATGGCAAACTACAACTTTTGAATCAGCATAAAGTCTATCCATATCTTTCTTAAAAATGAACCTAAAATACTCAGAATTTTTAGGTTCGTATTTTGTACATCCTATTTGCATTACAACATCATCATCAATTACTCCTGCAATTTCGTCCATTCTCCTAATTAACCTATCAAACCCATAAACATTTCCAGTACCAACTGTGACAAATATTATAGTACCCTCCCCCAGTATTTAGCTTTGTGGTATTTTTCTAACAGTGATTCCCATTGTACTAAAAACAAGTCTGCTATTTTATATACATATTTTCCTGTGACTGAAAGATCATCTATTCTAGCAAGACTTTCTATATACACAATTTTTGTACCCATCAATTTACTTAAACAACAAAGACAAATAGTAGGAGATCCACCTGTGCTAACAATAACATCGGGTTTTTCTCTAATCAATATCGTAAAGCAGGGCCAAGAGATGAATAATGTATAAAATGTAAATGTTAACCGAAGAAACTCCAGATTACCTAATCTAAGAGGTCTAGGAGAATCTTTTGTGTAATATGTTTTTGCAATTTTGCCTAGTTCCATAGTGGTTTCGGACTTCGTAGTAATAAAAAAAATATCGTGCCCTTCAAATGCATCGATAATATTCATTAACTGATTTAAATGACCGCCAGCTGCACATGTAAGACAGATTTTCATATAGATTCACGTTCCAAAACTTTAAATTAGACTAGATGTTCATGAGAAAAAGCTAAAAGTCAAATCAAATATTTTAAAATTTTATCAGATATAATCAACTACATAACCTGCACATATCAGTAATTGTTTCAGCCCTATGCCTGTAAGTATGTTCTTTCAAAATCCTCTGCCTAGCTCTTTCACCGATCTTTAGCCTTTCTTCATCAGAGGATAATAACCATTCATATGTTTCCACAGCTTCATCTTCACTATTGACAACAATAAGCTCTTTTCCAATTTCAAACCACTCTTCTATCCCCTTATACGGCTGGGAAACAATGCAGGCTCCATAAGCTGCAAGTTCAAAAGGTCGGGCTGTAGCAGAGGCATATATATTAGTGTGAGACCACCTGGTAATATTCAGGTTAATCTTGCTTTTGCAGCAGAATTCGCGGAAGGCGCTGTATGAAACCGGTCCGATGAGCTTTGCATTTCCCATGTCAATCCCGAAATTGCCGCCTCCTACGGAAAAATTGGAATCAGGCAATCTTTTGCTGGGATTTGCAATCATATTCGTCATCCATTCTTCCCTTAGCTCGCTTCCGTGACCGTAAAATGAGACATCAATTGTCTGTTCAACATCTACAGGGGCAAAAAGGTCTGCATCTGCTGCATAATAGAGAGAAGTTACATTTTTTGCACCGGCTTTCTTGAGGTCTTCGATTACACCTTTTGAGTTTACAAAGAATACATCGTATTCGGAAGGATCGGCGTTTGTATAATAATCAAACTTAAAGCCGCGTGAGACTGCATATTTCGGAAGGATTGTTGGCATATCCCCATCATAATAAAGACAGGGAATCCCAAATTCTTCTTTTAGTTCAGAAGGAATTCCTGTGATATGGTTTAGAGGAATATTCATGAAAAAAATAAAATCAATGTCTTTTTCTCTAGTAATTATATCCCGGAGTTGTTTTTTTATTTTTGGTTGAATATCAAGATTAATCAAGATCTTTGTGATAGGGGAAAAAAGACTATTTGTTTTTGAGGAAGAAGCGATTTTGTTCTGAGAATTCAGGAAGTTGTTATACAGAATACTTTCAAGCTTACACGAGTTCTCGTAAGTTCTCCACCAAAGGCTTTCCACCGCTCCTCCAAGGTAAGGGACTACTATGACTTCGTTTCCAGTCTCGTGGAGAGCTTTCAATAACTGCCACCACGCGGGTGTGCATCCCAGTTTGTATTTTAAATCTATTGTGGAGACAAACGCTAATAGTTTCATCGAAAAACCTGCTTTAATAAAATAATATAATAGTTATTAAATGAATAATCTTCATTAAAAACTTTTCCCTATTCCTTTACTTTATCTGGGCTAGATAAGGAATTAATCGAAAACCTTTTACAAAACCATCAATCAAGTTTAAGCCATCTTCACTTCCCTCAGAATTGTAGATATCGAATGCAACATAATACCTGTCAAAGCCATGAAACTCCCTATAATAATAAACAAAATCATGAGCACAGTGGGCCCAAAGTACAAGCTTTTTCCCATAGAAAACTCGTGCACAAAACGAGCCCCCATAAAAAACCCACTTATCCCAAGAGTTGCTCCAGGGACTGTCAGGTAATAGAGAGGCTTATTGAATTCGATGTCTTTTAAAACCATGAGAAGGACTCCAATACCATGTTTTATCGGGTTTACAGTTGAGCAGTTAACATCGTATCGGACTCCGATTTCAACTTCGGTTATGCGGAGGCCGTGATGGCCAGCATCGGCTAGCATTTCACTTTCTATTGCCATGCCCTGGGCTTTGAAGCGGAAAATGTCTTTTGTTGAGGCTGAAAAGGCACGGAAGCCGCTCTGGGAATCGGTGATCTTGAGACCTGAGTTCATGTTTGTAGCGGTGTCAAGGATGGTCTGACCTATGCGACGGTAGGCTGGAGTATTCTTGTCAAGGCCGTTTAAGTACCGGCTGCCGTTGACCATTTCGGCTTCGCCTTTGATAATGGGGTCAACAAGTTTAAGGATGTCGTCAGGGTTGTGCTGGCCATCCGAGTCCATGGTAACTATTATGTCTGCACCCAGATTGGTTGCGGCTGTAAAGCCGGTCTTGAGGGCTACACCTTTTCCTTTGTTTGTCTCGTGTTGAACAACTTCAGCACCTGCTTTCCTGGCAACCTCGGCTGTCCTGTCTGAGCTGCCATCATCGACTACGATTACGTTGTCGGCATAGAATTTGGTAAGAAGAACCACACTTCCAATGGAGACTTCCTCATTGAAGGCAGGAAGAATCACTGTTATATTTTGTGGAGTTGTGTCCTTTACACAGCAGGTTTTTTCCTGGAAAGTCCACTGGTTACTCTCACCTGCAAGTAGTTCGTTGCTCAATTTGGATAACCCCTGACATATTACGTATACTTAGAGTAGATTGTATACAGACCTGAAACCCTACAGGCCTGAGACCCATTTAATTCAATGGCAATATAATTGTTTAGTATAACCATTAAGAAGATTATACAATATTAATTTTTTGAGTTAAGATGTGAAAACTATTATATAAATGTAACTAACTTAATTAAGATAGTAATAAAGACTAAGTAATATATATTATTTATTTCCCAGTTAACAAAATTAATATAAAAATATACAATTTAACTAAAAGCTCGAGAAAATAGGCCTAGATATCTAGATATTTACTCTAGATATTTACTCTAGATATTTACTCTAGATATTTACAAAACTGCTTCTGCAGAATATAAAAGGAAATCAAAAAACGGCTCTGTAGAAATCCTCTAAATTCTGTTATTACCCAAAAATTTATAAAAATAAAATTGTAAAAATGCTCCTTATTTTTTGTCCCACAAAAAACGAGGAGCGTCCCATATTGTCATCAAATAAGTATATTAAATTTATTGATCTCAGTCTCAAAACAGTTCAGTCTTCCAGACTGAACCTTTATTCCTGCAAATATTCTAAACATGTTTATACTCAACATCAGCTTCTTGTCCTTGTTTTACTGAAAGAGTATATAAGTACAGACTATAGGGATTTTGTAGAACTTATTGACCTGATGAGCAATATAAAAGAAAAACTTGACCTTGATAGGGTTCCTCATTACACTACTCTTCAAAAGTTTGTGTCCAGAATTCCTTACTCATGGTTTAACCTAATTTTGTCAAGAACTATAAAGCTATTTTATTCACATGGAGAAAAGGCTTTTATTACAGTAATTGACGCAACTGGATTTACGAGTTCATATGCAAGTCACTATTATTCTAAAAGAACAGGGAAGCTCCGAAGGAGCTTCCTTAAAACTTCAATAGCAGTAGATACGGATAAAAAAGTAATCTTAGGATGGAAAATTAGTCAAAAAACCGATCATGATGTCAAGCATGCAAAGACTCTGATAAGACAATCAAACAAGTCAAGAAAGTCTCAATGTTATGTAATGGATAAAGGATATGATTCCGAAGAAATTCAT
>ENA-UOOM01001250-UOOM01001250.1-fermentation-metagenome-genome-assembly--contig:-NODE-1250-length-25109-cov-5.703281_pt1 | contig 25109 bp, 24 predicted proteins | sample MGYA00245781_ERZ724031 | MGnify/ENA primary metagenome ERZ724031 (study PRJEB28704, sample SAMN03018317) | fermentation metagenome | biome: anthropogenic terrestrial biome; feature: soil; material... | reverse complement strand
GGACATACTGATAATATTTTTTCTTTGTCTGGTAGCGGTATCTCATCCAATTGCTTTAATATATCTGTTATCTCACGCTTATTCATAATACAACCTCCAAATCATGAATTATAATCCTTGAGCTTCTTGATGGCACGCTGATATTTCTTCTGAGCAGAAGCAACACTGATATTCATCACTTCTGCAATTTCCCTATAGGGCATTTTGGCGTATAGACGAAATATTATGCATTGTTTTTCTTCCTCGCCAAGAATGCTCAACATGTCCATCACTTCCATCCATGTAAAATCAGGTTTGGAATCGGCTAAATTCATTGTCTCTTCAATTGAGACAAGCGGTTTTCTTTTGCGAACAATGTCTATCGAACAATGACGCGCCATTGCCAATATCCACGCTTTCGCATTCGAACCCCTTCGGTATTTATGAGCATACTTGCTTATTTCGATCATGGTTTCCTGCAGCACATTTTCTGCATCCTGATAATTCCCAGTAATACCATAGGCTACTGAAAATATCATTCTAGCCATGCAGTCAAAAATATCTGATAAAGCATCCTTGTCACCTTTGGAAAGCGCAACAATAGCCTTATCACAAGCCATGTTAATTTGCAGGTCCCCCACCCGATTTCACCTCTCGATAGCCTCTACTAATATAGCGTTTGAAAACAGTGTTTTCGGACATTCGTTAGAATAAATATATACTCTGGGATTGTAATATTCAATAGTGTAAAAACTATTAAAAAATGTCTTGATTGGAAGACCACCGCGTCTTATACTGTAATTGACAAGAGAATAACCACTTATGCTGTACGTGGCATGAGAAATTAGTGTCAAAGAGAGAGTGAAAAACATGTTAGATTACAAAAAACCTGCTTTCTGGCTTGCAGCCACAGCTGTTATAATATCCATAGCTGTTGCCGTTTGCTTCTTGACAAATCCAAAAAATGAGCCAAGTAACTTAAATAATTCACCTGCTTATGAATCAAGTCTAACTCTGGATGATGTTGTTACACTTTCTCAAAAAGGGAAAAATCTCACTTGGGAAGATTTTGAACAGTTTACTTATAAAGACACAGGCTCTGGTCTCTATATTCGCGTATATGATATAAACTCTCAATTTTCTCTTTGGATAGGAGACGGAAAACTCAAGGGAAGCCCAATGTATATTCACCTGACAGATAATACAGATCCCGCAGATTACATCGATATTCGAACAGAAGATGTGGAATCTTTTATAAGAAAGCATGAAAATGACATTTATGATGATATCTCTGACTTGCTGAACATAATTTCATCTCCATCTTTTTCATCAGCAACTGGTGATTATATTAGGGAGCACCAATCCGAGTATGACAAATTATTGAGCTATGGCGAGTACACCTTGCACTATTGCTTCAGAGAATTTTAATGGATAATCAGACTGATCTTCGAGGTCACATTATGTCAATAGCTTGCCAGGATATAATGGAAGAGTGGGGCGAAATACTTACAATCGATGGATTTGTTGAAAATGGTCAGGATTGGTTTAAGGCGTTCCAGGAAAATGCAAAAAGCTTACAGACTAAATATACACTTGAGGAAATAGAAGAGCTGTACCCGGGAACATGGATACTCCTAAAAATTTTATAAATTCTTTGTGAAGCAAATGAGCCGGTTTGCTTCTTGAAACCCAATTCGTGTATGAAAGTCATAGCTATCGATGTTATCTAACAAACAATCACTTGCGAATTCCACGCATCCATTGTCTTTTGCCCAATTCTCGCAATGCTTCACTAAAGACTTCGCAATACCGCATAGCCGGTATTCGGGCAACACATATATGCCCTCAAGATACCCAACAGTGCCGCCATTCGTACCTTCAACATAATCTGTACGAAGAGAGCACTCGCCAAAACCAATTATCTTTTCACCATCCATAGCTAGGAATACTGCTAGGCGGTCACTTTGCAGTGATTCCTTATATTCATCATACAAACATTCGAATGAACTATCACCTGGGTATAGAAACAACGCAAGCTCAGTAATAGGTCTAATATCATTAATTGTTGCTTTTTCATATTTTATCATGACTAATCACCTATCATTACTTTATCTTTCTAATTACATTACAATAACTCAAACTAAGCGGTATATGTTTCTATGTCTTCTATATATAATCTCCTAAACATATCAGGAGAAACCTTGACAACCCAATATAGCGATATTAATGCCATTACTGCAATATAAGCGATAGCAATATAAATTCCACTAGCTAAATCCTGTATAAAAGCGAGGGGGAAGTTTAAAATAAAGTGTCCAATGAAAGCGTAAAGTACATATCTATATTCTTTTGAGGTAAGTCCATATACAATAAGTACTGAATAACCAATATGCAATATAACTGCAAGCACCCTCTCTACTCCTGCCATTAAAAATAACCAGGATGAGGTTTCTGTCAGCTGCTGTATAGCCTGATTTATCATTGGATCGCCAGAAGTTTGCATAAGACCAGAGTTTATCATAAAAGTTAATATCAGATTACTCACATAAGTAAGACCTGTTAGCGCAATAGCTTCAAAACCACCGTGTCCAATCCCCAAGGCGACTGCATTTTTCCAGTCTTTTCTCTTTTTCATGAACAGCTTGAATACAAGGATTCGTCCGCCTTCTTCGAAGAGAACTGCTGTAGCAGAAAGATAAAAGCTGTATAATGCCAAATTCCAACCTGTTAGATCAGGTTCTTCCCCAGGGTAGTAAGACTTAAATATTTGAAGCAGCGGTATGCGAAGAACCAGCTGAAAAACCAGAAAAGTCAGTGCTCCCAGCAGCACTGTAGTTGCTGGTACTTCATACTTCCTGCTAAACCAAACCGCTAATAGTATGGGGAATAATATGGATAAAATCAATGTAATCACTGAGAAAAAGATGGTTAGACTTGGTACCATGTGAACCCCTCCCGCCTCAATAATAATAGTATGTTAATTTGATAGTGCTTACAGCTAATCTCATTTTTAGATTATCATGTTTTCAGCTCTTTATCAATTATATTCAAAAAGAGCCTTATACCGATGCTTATCATAACCGGTGACTTCCATCATGATGTCAGCCAGGGTTTTACCCTGTTCTCGAATTTCATCCATTGAAAAATCTGCTTTAACCAATCCATACTTCAGAATAATAGCCCTGTCGATAAAGTTTTCTATTTCATTCAGCTGGTGCGTGCTGATCAGAATTGTTTCCTTCCCGCGAAGGCTGGAAGTCATCAATCTCAGAAAATCCTGCCTTGTCTGCATATCCTTCCCTTGAAAAGGCTCGTCCATTAGGATGTACCTGGCTCCTTTAGAGAAACCAGCTGAAACTTCCAGTTTGGATTTCTGACCATTGGAAAAAGTTCTAATTTTTTTATGAGGTTCCAGTTCGAAAAAGCGAAGCAGCTTGTTGTACTTGTTCATGTCAAACTTCTGAAAGAATTCTGACAAAAATTCTCCATACTCAAAGGGAGTCATCTCCGGGAACCAGCTTCCTTCTTCAGTGATAAACGAAAGCTCATCATATTTTTCAACAGGCGGCTTGCCTTCTATGAGAACTTGCCCTTCCGTAAGCTCAGTTAAGCCCATGATCGCTTTCAGAAATGTAGTTTTTCCTGAGCCGTTTTCACCCAGAATTCCTACAATCTCACCGGACTGAATAACAGCATTGATTTTTGCCAGCCCGACGGCTATTGTCCCATAATGCTTCTTAACGTCTATCAGTTGGATCATTTCGTCATCTCCTTTCCACCTGATACCCATATATCTGACGGAACTGATATTGTTCATATCCGAAACCGCCTCCATAGCTTCTAATTCTCTCTCTATGGGTAATATAGTCCTCATCTATATCGGTTATGAGCTCTCCTTTATACAGGAACTCACTGCCTTGGTAAACAAACATCACATTATGCTTTGGCCACAAAACCTCATAGTTGATACCCCGCTGTTCTTCCTCTATTGATAGATTGGTAAACACAAACAATTTTTGATCCGCTGTCGCTATTTGATCAATATATTTAGGAGTAATTTCTTCCCCTTCCAGCTGCAAACCTTCTATATGATGAAGCAGCGACAACTTATCCGCAACATCTACACTTAACAGAATATTGGACATGAGATACTGCTCATCACCTTCATTTATACTCTTTATAATGTTCAGGTTTAAGATATTGTCATCGACAAAAGATTGTAAGGTACCACCGTAATCCTCATGATCAAGCTCCCCAACAGGAAGTTCATCCAGTAACCCTCCTGTTTCCGGATGGTAAGAGCGTAGAATAAGGGTATCATTTTCAATTACTATGAGTATCAGTTTCCCACTCACTGCTTCTATGGCCAAGACACTCATGTTTTGTTCATCCAAGCTGAAAGTGGTGATGGGTTTCACTTTGCCATATTGCGCTCTATCCTTTGCACTTTCATCAGATAACCACTCCCATAGTTCTACGAAGTCTTCAACTTTATAAATGCCATTACTGCCTCTGTGGTATGGGGAGGTAAGCAGTGTGAAGTACAAACGACCATCCATCAGGGTATAAGCATCTTTTGGGTTGCCTCCTGTCAGAAGGGTTCCTGCAACACCTATTGAATCTCCACCTTCATTGTGTGAAAGAAGTCTGTCGTTATCGTCATAATAGTCAAGTGAAGTTAGTTCAAACTCCAAAATGTCGCTTTTCAGTTGGGTGCCCGGGTCAAACCGAATCTCGGACCAATTCGTCTTGTTCCTCAAAAATTCTATTTTTGAAATATTGACAAAGAAGTCGATAGCATCCGCTTTTGTTGTTTTTTCTATTATATAACCTGACTCGGCTATCTCCTTCTTTTCCGTAGTCTCTATATTTGCATCCGGAGATATAGCATTATTCAACCTATAGCTATAATTGCTATCTCCTATTGGTGCAGCACCCATAAGCTCATAGTTGATATCCTCACTGCTGTTGTAATAGGAGAATTTCTTATTTACCTCATGATTTCGTATATCAAATGCTATCCCATGAGCCTCGTCTTGTATTAGCCCCCTAATTATTACATGATCCAGTATAGAACGATCCCCTTCTATGTCTTGAATGAAAAGTGTACCGTCGTCAGAGGCATTTAAGAAGCCGGCACCGGTAACAATCAGTACAACCAGGCAAGAAATCAGAATAGTGAAAAACATATGTTTGTTATACCATTTACGAGTCTGCATAAAATATCCCCCTTCAATCTAGCTAATCGTACTACTGCGTATCAGCCTTATGCTGCCCCAAATAAATAATACTGTTAGAAGAAGCATAAGGATGCCATGAATAACAAGGTTTTGATGACGCTGAAAAAAATCAGCAGCTGTTATTCTGTAATTCACAAGATAAATACCATACCCGACCTGAGCAGCTGCCAAAATAAGCCGTGAATATTTTTTGCTTCTTTCGCACAAGACCCCATATAACAGTCCTGTTACGAAAGCAAATAGTATGGAAATGGACGAAAAGAAACTTTTCGAGCTCAAAGGGAAAAGTAATCGAAAAAAGTCGGAGCGAACAAAGGAAAGAAACAACCCGTTTTTCGCATGATCAAATCGGAATGTTGTACCATATACACTGGATTGTTCGGCAACCCTGCGAATATGGGGAGCAAACAGAGCATACCCCAGCAAAGCACTGAGCAACTGTGTAGTTATTAAAATCAGGAAAAACATCAAGCAGGTGACCAGCTTGGAAAAATAGTAAAAGCTTCGTTTTTGAGGCAGTGCCATCAGAGTATAGATACTTTTACTGCCATGATAGTTATATACAATGCTCCAGATACATAGGACACAGCATGCGGCGAAAGCAAGACCAAATACTATGACAGCTCCGGAGGATTGGAAGAATTCCTCATATGGAATGTAAATATTTGTATTACCGGCTGATATACCAAGCAGGATTTGTTGGAACAAAATAAGGATGACAACCATTGCTGCCAGAGACCAGCGATATCGTCTTATTTCCACATTTATCAGATAGATAAGCTTGCTCAAAAGTATTCCCTCCCTTTGATATAGTGCTTATTTAGGTGGACAGAATCGTCCACCACTACTTGTATTTCCACCTTTGGTATGGTGTTTGTATTATATGATTGGTACACCAATCCCATCATATTAGACTTCATCCCACATTTCACTAATGAGGTCAAACACTTTTTTGAAGGATAGATTGCTGTCCTTCGCCGTTCGGATAAATTCTATGACCAGGGTTTCTGTCAATTCCGATTCGATGTTGGCAAGAATGGTGTCGTCAATATAGATGATGCTGCCCGTATTTCCCAGCGTAGCAACATAACCTTGCTCCTCCATCAGCTTAAATGCCTTTTGTGCTGTATTGGGGTTGATATTCAACTTTGCTGCAATCTCCCGCCTGGAAGGCAGGGGATCTCCACTTTCTACATGACCGGCCAGTATCTTCCGCTTCACATAAGATGCTATTTGCACATAAACCGGATCCCGGTTGTTTAGTGTCAGTCCGGAAAAATCGAGCATTCTATCACCACCTTGCTGCTTACAAGTGTATTATAGGTGTAATACATCAACATGTCAACAAAGATTTAAAAGATTTTTTAATCTGGAGAAATTCATAACTAAAGCTTTACGAAGCATGTATGTAGCAGCCGTAGTGATTATCGACAGGATTATATTTGGCTGTTGTAATTACCATCTATCAGACAAAATCCATTGATGTCGCATTACATGCCCTTCTAATCCAGCTCTATTGCACCTGTATGCAGCTGGTAATAACGTCCTTGCATATCAAGCAGCTCTTCATGAGTCCCTTGTTCCACTATCTCGCCTTGCTCAAGCACTATTATCTCATCTGAATTCCTAACAGTAGATAAGCGATGAGCGATAATGAAGGTGGTTCGGTTTTTCATCAATTGATCCATACCCTCTTCAATGAATTTCTCAGTGCGGGTATCAACTGAACTGGTTGCCTCGTCCATTATGAGAATCGGAGCTTTGGATATAGCTGCTCTTGCGATATTAAGCAACTGACGCTGCCCTTGGCTTAAGTTGGAACCATCGCCTTCAAGTACAGTGTCATATCCGTGTTCCAATCTTTCAATAAAGGAGTGAGCATTAGCAGTCTTAGCAGCTGTAATTACCTCTTCATCTGTTGCATCCAGTCGTCCATATCGGATGTTTTCCATAACTGTTCCTGAAAACAGATGGGTGTCCTGAAGCACCATAGCAATATTTCCTCTAAGAGACTCCCTTTTGATGTTCTTAATATCGATTCCGTCGATGGTAATCTGACCTTCCTCAATATCATAAAAGCGATTAATCAAGTTGGTTATGGTAGTCTTACCAGCACCTGTCGAGCCTACAAAGGCAACCTTTTGTCCAGGCTTGGCTGTTACATTGACTTTATTCAGTACAATTTTGTCCGGGTTATAGCCAAAGCTGACATCTTTTAACACTATTTCTCCCTTTATGGGAATGACATTATCGTCACGGTCTTCAATTGTTTTGTTTTCATTATAGTCCGACTGCTCATCACTTTTATAGATTGCTGCTGCATCTTTAAAATCAGCTGTTTCAGGATCTTGATCCATTACTTCAAACACACGCTCAGCACCTGCCAGCGCAGCAAAAATTACAGTAACCTGACTGGACAGCTCGTTAATGGGTCTTGCAAATTGTCTCGAGTAATTCGTAAATATGGTTAAACCACCGATGTCGAAATTTGCAGTCAGGCAAAGGATACCACCTACTACTGCAGATATCGCATAGCTAATTCTGCTGAGATTCCCCAATACAGGTCCCATAATCCCGCCATAGAAATTAGCCTTGACTTGCTTTTCACACAGGTCATCACTTAAAAAGTTAAATTCCTGCATAGTGGTTTCTTCGTGGCAGAATACTTTAATTACCTTTTGACCGGTGACAGATTCTTCAATATAACCATTTACCGCTCCTAAAGACTGTTGCTGCCCTCTATAATAACGTTTACTGCGTTTGGCAATCTGCGCAGCTGCAAGAGCTATCAGTGGTACACCCAGTACTGTAATGACAGCGAGCATCCAATTGGTTACAAACATTAAAATAACAGTACCAATCAAGGTTATAACACCGGAAAACATATGAGTTAATGTATTGTTTATCATTTGACCAACCACATCCAAGTCATTGGTAAATCGACTCATAATCTCACCATGAGTATGAGTATCATGATATTTTAATGGAAGCTTCTGAATCTTGTTGAACAAGTCTTCCCTCAGGCTGACCAGTGCATTTTGGGATACATCCACCATAATTCGATGATTAAGATAGGTGGTGATCATACCTGCAAAATAAATCACTGCCATTGCCATAATACCAATTAACAGGTTGCTGACCTTCTCCTCAACAGAACGGTTGGCATCTACCAAATTATTAATAACCGGCCTTAAAATATAGTTGCTTGCAAGATTGGCAGCGATTCCTAACAACAAGCATAGAAATACAAATAAAATTCTATATATATCTTTTCTGATATAGCTAAGCAGTCGTTTCATCACTGGAGCCGCATTTTTAGGTTTGCCGCTTGCATGCATGCCTCGGTTTCTTCGTCCACCTCCACCTGGCCCTCGGTGATTTGAACCGCTGGATGCATTAGCTTCATTGATTTTGCTATATTTATCGATAAGCTCTTGCTTTCTTTCTTCACTTAGTTGGCTCATTATGCAGTCACCTCTTCCTTGTCAATCTGAGAATAGTAAATCTCCTGATATGCCCTGCTGCTATCCAATAACTGCTCATGGCTGCCTATACCCACAATTTTACCCTCATCAATTACAACAATTTTGTCTGATTCAATGACAGAGGAAATTCTTTGCGCAATAATGAGCTTAGTAGTATCTTTTAGTACAGTTTTGAAATTCTCTCGTATTTTTGCCTCTGTTGCAGTATCTACAGCACTGGTACTGTCATCCAAAATAATAATTTTGGGTTGCTTCAAAAGTGCTCTGGCAATACTGAGCCGCTGTTTCTGACCACCTGATACGTTAACACCACCCTGTCCCAGCAGTGAATAGTAGCCATCACTAAATGATGAGATAAAGCCGTGTGCCTGCGCACTTTCTGCATATTGCCTTATAGTATCTTCATCAGCATTTTCATCGCCCCATTTGAGATTTTCCAGTATAGTTCCTGTAAATAGAACATTATTTTGAAGCACAATGCCAACATCATTGCGTAGATTATCCAGCGAATAATCCCTTACATTGACACCATCTACCAGAACTTCGCCATAATCTGCATCATAAAGTCTGGGAATCAGTTGAACCAGACTTGTCTTACCTGAGCCTGTTGAACCGATTATGCCTACTGTTTCTCCTGGGTTTATGGTTAAATTAATATTCTCCAAAACCCATTTTTCTCTATTTTTATAATATCTGAAATACACATCGCGAAATTCAATGCTGCCATACTGTACTGCTAGATCCTTCATTTCAGCGTCTTCATCGGTGAGATCCATTTCAGCATCAAGCACCTCGTTAATACGTCTAACTGAAGCTATTGTTCTGGAACTGCTCATAATAATAAATGATACCATCATCAATGACATTAAAATTTGTCCCACGTAGTTTATAAAAGCAGTTAGAATACCGGTAGTCATGGTGCCCAAGACAACCTCATTCCCACCGAACCAGACTACTGCCAAGGTTGTTATATTCATTGCCACTGTCATTATCGGCATTGTATATATCATAACCTTTACGGCACTTATGGTTTTTTCCTTAAGATCATAATTGGCTTTGCGGAATTTTTCCTCTTCATAGCCCTCTCTAATAAAGGATTTAACCACCCGGATATTGGTAAGATTCTCCTGAGTGGCAGTATTAAGGGAGTCCAGCTTTTCCTGCACTAAAGTAAAACGAGGCAAGCCTATTCTTATTACCAGGTATATGGCAATTGACAATAGCGGAATGGCTGCCAGAATAATCAAAGCAAGCTTTGCGTTCAAAGTGAGTGCCATAATAAGGGCACCAATCAGCATGCCCGGTGCTCTTAAAGCCATCCTTAGCAACATTTGCAGCATGTTTTGAAGCTGTGTAATGTCATTGGTAAGCCGTGTAATCAAAGAGCCGGTACTGAAGTGATCTATGTTGGCAAAAGAGAATTTCTGAATTTTGCTGAACATATCTTTTCTTAAGTCATTGCCGGATCCGGAAGATACTTTGACTGCAAAATACGCACCTCCAACACCTGTGACAAGCATAATCAAAGCAGTACCAATCATGGCTGCTCCTATTATTATGATGTATGGTATGCCTCCCGGACCATTTATGCCATGGTCGATAATTCTACTGAGCAGCATTGGCATAGTAACTTCGCCAATCACTTCAACGATCATCAATAACGGCCCTATTATCATCGCAGGCAGGTATGGTCTTAAATATTTCCAATAATGTCTCATAAGCAGTTTGTCCTTTCTGATAGCTTAATCCAATATCTGACTTCCGACCTCCGACCTCTAACCTCCAATATCCATTTCAGTCAAGTTGGTATAAAGTCTCTCCATGAGGTTACTCAATGCACTCTTTTCATCTTCTGTGAACCCCTCAAAAACCTTTTTTTCTATTGATTGAAATATCTGCCTGCTTTGCTCCACCACCTGATTTCCCATGTCAGTTATGACAATCCGATTCAGGCGATTGTCCGTTTTGTCCATGGTTTTAGTGATGAGCCCGGCTTTCTCCAGCTTTTTCAGAGATACAGCAACCGTAGCAGTGGACACCTGCATTGCCTCAGCCAGTTTTTTTTGAGATGAGTACGGCTTGCGTGAAATTGCCATAAGTAAGCGATGCTGAGCCTGATACACACCGGTTTCATCAAGGCAGCTTTGCATAACTTCTCGATGTTTCTTCGCATAGTGGATGATTTGATGGATGATACTTTTTTCCACGGTTCTATTATTTTTGTGTTTGTCCTCGCACAATCGTATTCACTCCCCTTAAGCCATTATTTACTTTTGCATTAACACATAAAATTCTGTCCTTCGTGAGCAGAACAGAACGATTGCTGTATTATCATTAGCATAATAATTGTTAGCTAGTTAACTATATATAAATATAAGCTTTCCATATAGAATTGTCAATCTAAATTTAAAACAGATTTAAAAAATACATATTTATTTTTCAAATTATACAAAAACAACCAGATATTAAATAAGCCGGTGTTTAACCGGCTTACTTTTGGATAAGATAGCGATTGTACATGGCTTACTGCCACTTCTCAATATTGGCTTTCACAAACACATCATCGTGCAAATGAGGGTACATAAGGTATACTCGATCTATCTCCTCTGCCTGACCGGGAGACAATGTTTCATTTTCATCCAGGCACCAGATGCCCTCCATTAAGCCTTGTCGTCTAAGTACTTCATGAATACCAGCTATGCAGCCTTTGAAATCATTGACAGAATCAAAAAACGCGCTGTTGGTATCAGTAACTTGAGCTGCCAAAGTCAATAGCTCAGCAGGAATTGATGGCTTAGCTGCAGCTTCCCTGATTTCCTTGAAAAGTTCAACTACCTTATGAGTCCAGACTGCCCAATGCCCCAACAGACCGCCTACGAAACCATTTTGCCTTTTCTCACCATTTTGCTCGAATTCATAAGTGGTCAGCAGGTCGATAAGTATATTGTCGTCATTTCCAGTATACAAAGATATATCTTTGCTTCGATCGGAGAAGGTTGCAGCTCTGAGAACATCCAAGGTGGTATAACGATCAAATGATGCAACCTTGATACCCTTCAAATTTTCTATGTCACAAACTCTCTGCCAGTAGTCATAGGTGAATATTCTACCGCCTACGGAAGGCTGGAGGTAAAATCCGATTACTGGCAATACTTCTGCGACTTCCTTTGTACGGGTAATCAGTTGCTCTTCACTATGGTCGGCCAAGCCTCCGGGACTAAGAAGAACTGCATGATAGCCCAAGTCTTTGGCCAACTCAGCCTCTGCCACTGCCTGTTTTGCCGGACCACATGCGCCGGCTACTTTAAATATCGGGCGGTCAGTCTTTTTTTCATAAGCTTCCATCTCTTCTGCAGCAATTCTCAAAACAGGTTCAAATAAGCCAACCTCAGGATCGCGGATGGCGAACTGAGTAGTATGAACTGCAACTGCCAGCCCTCCAACGCCTGCATTCAAATAATATCGGGTCAAGGTTCGCTGACCCTTTTCATCCAGCTTTCTGTCCTTGTTTAAAACCAGTGGATAAGCTGGTATCACCATTCCATCTCGAAAAGCTTTCCATGCATTTTGCTCTCTCATCAATATTTACCTTTCCTTTCTTCAAAGTGAGTAGGCTTATTTAAAGCTCTTCCACCAGATAATATCCACGCTGCCTGCCATTCTAGCATAGTCTTAATTGGAACAGCAGGATAACCAAATGTTTTCATAGCCAGGGCAGAATTATTCAGGAAGGCTGTTTCTGATTCTACACCTTCAAAAAAAACTTCCTTGCCTAGAAGTCTTCCCAGTTCTTCAGCTGCATAACGGGTAGAAATAGTCTCAGGACCGGTAATATTCATAATTGCAGCTGGAGAACTGGTATGGAGCAAAGCACGAATAGCCATTTCATTGGCGTCTCCCTGCCAGATGCAATTGAAGACCGGCATAGACACCGATACCGGGTTTCCTGCCATGATGGTGGAAGCAATGTCATACAAAACTCCATATCGTAAATCGATAGCAAAATTCAGTCGGTAGACGAACACCGGCGTATTCCATGTATGGGATGCATTTTCAAATATTCTTTCTCTTCCCAGACAAGACATGCCATATTCTCCATTGGGCAAGGGGGGAACCTGCTCATCTGCTCCACTGGAATGAATTGGTACCATGGGATAAATGTTTCCCGACGAAAAAACAACTATATTCGAGTTGCGAAATCTTTCTGCTGCATTAACAGGCAAACCTACGTTCATTGCCCATGTAAGATGCTCCTGGCCACCTGTTCCAAATTTTCTGCCAACCATATAGATAACATTGTCTACATCAGGTAAGGAATTAAGGAATTCATGATCCATTAAATCGCCGGCAATAGTATCCACTCCATTATCATTTAGAAGCTTAACTGCCATGGGATCGGTAAACCGAGAAACAGCAATAACCTTTTGGCTTCCTCCTACCTGCTCAACTGCCTTTTTAGCCAACAAACTTAAAGTAGGCCCCATTTTTCCTCCTGCACCTAGAATCATGATATCACCTTTGATTTTAGCGACATCCTCCAGCAGTCTCTGAGAAGGTGTAGTCAACATTTCATTCAATCTTGCTTCATTCAACACGGTATTCATCCTTTCGTATTTTGTATAAGGTAAAAAGTTAAAATCTTGTAATGCTTAATTATTGTCAATTCAACGCAGCAGGAATCCAGAAAACAAAGGTAACTCTACTTAGGTTTTTCCTGCCTCCGGCCATTCTCCTGTTTTCGGTTCCTCTGCCTTTCGAATTTCCATCAGTTTATCCAGCTGGGTCATCTCCAGGAACCTCTGAACACCTAATTGAGGATACTCCAATATTAGCTCCCCGCCATTTTCCTTCGCTCGTTTTAACAGGCTTATAAAAATGCTGAGCCCGTAGCTATCCATGAAACCCACCCTGGATAAGTTGATAATGGCTGTCTTATTTGTACTTTTAATCGAAGACAAAATTTCCTTGAGAATGTCCTGGGCATTGCTGAATGAGATATCGCCTTCAATTTCCATATGGACAATATCACCTTCATATCTAATCTTCATAATACTTTCACTTCCTTGGAGCATTTACTTTATATATATAATATGTAAACATCATACCCAAAATCAAACTGAGCCGTTATCTTGCGCATTACGCTGAAAACGCTGCAGCATGGGAAAAGTGCCCCCTCTAGACAGACTGCTGGAGGTAATTTTCAACATGGGAGCTGCCTGCCGCTTTTTAAATTCTGTTCTTTCAATACTGTTTACAATCTTCAAAACCAGCTCTCTTTCATAACCTCGATGAACTATTTCATTTACTGATAGCTTTTCCTCCAGAAACATATGTATGATTGCATCAAGAACAGGGTATTCCGGCAGACTGTCCTGGTCCGTCTGATTCGGTCTGAGTTCTGCAGAAGGGGGCTTCGTCAAAGTGTTAACCGGTATGACTTCACTGTCTCGGTTGATGTAATCACATAGCCGGTATATCATGGTCTTGGGAATGTCAGCTAAAGGCGAGAGACTTCCGCACATATCTCCATATAATGTGGAGTATCCCATAGCTGATTCCGATTTATTGCTGGTGTTAACCAATATATGACCTTCTCGATTGCTGATAAACATCAACAGATTCCCCCGGATGCGTGCTTGAATGTTCTCCTCCGCCAAGTCACCGATAATTTCTTCCTTTCCATTTATCAAATGAATATAATCAGCAAAAAGCTTTTCTATAGGTAAAACACGATACTCGATACTCAGATTGTCTGCCAATAGTTTTGCATCATCACGGCTGTGTTCCGGAGAATAACGAGAGGGCATGTATACTCCCAGTATATTTTCCCGCCCCAATGCTTCTACTCCAAGGCAGGCTGTCAATGCAGAGTCAACACCGCCACTCAGGCCCAGAAGCATCTTTTGAAATCGATTTTTTCGAAAAAAATCTTGAATGCCTAAAACCAGAGCTTGATAAACCCAGGAAATATCTTCCTTCGGGCAAGCAACATCAGTATGGGATGCTTTGGTATCATAATATAAAAGCTGTTCCTCAAAAGCTTTCCCCTGGCAAATCAAGTTACCGGCTTTATCGAATACCATACTGGAACCATCAAAGACCAATTCATCGTTTGCTCCCACCTGATTAACTGATAGAAGCGGAGTCTGATGTTTAACTGCCGTATCCGATAGAATCTTATGTCGATTTTCCAGGCAGCCATATTGATAAGGTATTGCAGATAAGTTGATCAGCAGTGAAGTGCTTTCACTGGAAGAACTGTTATCTGTAAAGCTGCCATCAGTAAAGCTAACGCATGTATTTCTATCATTGGAATAGTCATTTTGTTGAAAATGTCCGTACAGATTTTCGCCTATGGCAACCACTAACTGGAATCCCCGAAAAGACAAATTATTTTCCTGACTGAATGTATCTGCCTGTGCAGAAGTAAAATAATTGGTCTCATCAAACAGATATCGGTTTTGAAGCCGGGTCTTATGAACTCGACCTGTTATTTTACCATCATCCATTAGAAGAGCACTATTGTAAAGTTTTCCTGTACTTGGTTCGAAACTGATGGTGCCCAGCAATACGCCGATTCCAGAGCTGTGAGGAAGGATATCTTCATTAGCCTGCTCTGCAGTTTGAATAAACTCCTTTCGAAGCAGTAAATCCTTGGGCGGCCAGCCTGTCAGGGCCAACTCCGAGAAAACAATCAACTCTGCATTTTCCCTGCGAGCCTGCTCCACATAGGACAGTATTTTTTCTTTATTACCACTTAAGTCACCGATAATTGGGTTTATTTGTGCCAAGGCAATCTTCATTTTAATATTATTCTCCTCAAAGCAGCCTTATCTATTATCTTCGCTGACTGCTCTCTTATAATAGTCCCATAAAAGCTGTAACATGCTCAATCATTTGATTGGTTTCACATTCAGATGTGTGTTTGATGGGTTTGTATCCTAAATTTTGAAGTGGTTTGGGTATATCCATCCCGCTTACTTCTGATAATCGCTCCAAAATTTGCAGATCGTCTGCAGTCACATTATTTTCATCTGCTCTGCTTTCCTCTGTGTTATTTTCATCAGCTCTATTTCCCCTTGTTCTATTATCCTGAATCGCCCGAAGGACATCTCCCGGGAACTTAAAGGGGCTGGCAGTAGCAACCAGTATGGCAGTTCCAATGTCTCCTGTTTCCTCTTTATATCTGTCATATACCCATTTTCCTACTCCGGTGTGTGGATCCATGACATAAGCGTTCTTTTGAAAGGTATCATGAATGGCATCGCGAGTCTGCTGTTCACTTGCATATCCTCCCCAAAAAACGGACTGAAGTTCTTCCAGAGCCTCACCTTCCAGTTGGTAATATCCATTATCCGACAGCTGCCTCATCCAGTCGTTTACCAGAATATCATTTCGTCTGCTGAGTTCATACAGCAGCCGTTCAAGATTACTGGATATGAGGATGTCCATAGAAGGGGAAATGGTTTGGTGGAATTCCCGTCTTCTATCATATATGCCTGTTTGTATGAAATCAGCCAATACTTTATTTTCATTGGAAGCACATATCAGGCGGCCCAGCGGCAAACCCATTTTTCTTGCATACCAGGCAGCTAAAATGTTGCCAAAATTCCCTGTAGGTACTACTACATTGATTACTTGACCGAATTCAAAGCTTCCCTGCTTCAACAGATCCAGATAAGCGGAAAAGTAGTAGACAATCTGAGGTACCAGCCTTCCCCAGTTAATTGAGTTGGCAGAAGAAAAACTAAATCCACTTCTGTCCATTTTTTCCTGCAGTTTCTGATAGCGGAAAATCTGCTTAACCCCTGTCTGAGTATGGTCAAAATTACCATTCACTGCCACTACTGAGACATTCTTTCCTTCCTGGGTTGCCATCTGCAGCTTTTGCATGGAACTAACACCTTGCTTGGGGTAAAAAACCATGATTCGGGTACCGGGTACATCCTGGAATCCAAGCAAAGCCGCCTTCCCAGTATCACCAGAGGTAGCTGTCAATATAACAATCTCCTTTGGATCGGAGCTTGATCGAACAGCAGTGGTCAAAAATTGAGGCAAAATTTGAAGTGCCATATCTTTAAAAGCACTGGTTGGACCATGCCATAACTCCAATATATACAAGCCTTCCCCAAGAGAGACTAGCGGAGCTATTTCAGGTGAAGAAAACTTAGCAGGTGTATAAGCCTCATCTACACAAGCGTCCAGTTCTTCCCGGCTGTAATCTGTGAGAAAGAGGCTGAATATCTTTTTTGCCCGCTGACGATAATCCAAAGAAATCCACTTTTTCAACTCATCCTGCGTTATGCAGGGAATAACTTCCGGTACAAACAAGCCGCCATCTGGAGAAAGGCCCTGCCGGATGGCTTCTTTCGATGTATATTTTAAATTCTTATTACGTGTGCTGTGATATCTCACTAATATTTCACTTCCTCAATTTGAGTAATTACCATGATAGGAAACAATCCTGTTGGTTTTCTTCATTATATCCCAAGCTTATCCAGCCTGCAAACAATAGATTCTTCAGCTGCGTTCAGAATGACAAGAACCCTGTGATAATCGAAAAAACTTCCCCGCTATATAATAGGGAAGTTATAAAAATTTATTTTAACTGGGGGCTTGAAGTCTTGCTCTATAAAAAGAAAAACCAGGGAAATCTCCCTGGCTTTTATGATTCTGCGTCTTTCAGGCGATGTACTCCTGTAAATAAGCAGGTGCGCTTTCGGGATTTCCATTCATGGTAATGAAAAATTTTATATCGAATTTATCAGATAATGTTTTTATATCGAGGAGGAAGCGTTTTACCTCGTCCGGATCGCCCTTTCCCATATCGAAAAGGCCATCGATGTAGATTTGGTCGGTATCGTAGTTTCGTGCAATCATCCCCGATATAAAGCCGTAAAACTCATCCAGTTTCCTAATGCCGAACTCTCGGGTATTGACACAACGAATTTGGTAATTGAGCTCAAGCATTCGCCGATCGCTTCCGTTGATAAACACAATTTCGCCTTTGCTGTCCTCAAGAGCACGATTGGCCAGATTCAATATTTTTCTGGTCTTTCCGCTGCCCTTGGGACCAATGATAAACTTTATCATATTAACCGCCTCCCAGTTATATATTATATTTTGCAGGTTCTTAACCTAATTATAACATAGCTGTCTGGTCCTTTCCATAGCAAAAACTACGGATAAAAGTTTTTGTATTTAATTTTGCGGCTGCGAGTATTAAGGTTGGGAACCCTGATTTTAGCTTAACCCAATTTTCCGTAAGTATTACATATACTGGAGGATTATTTTCTTTTTTGCGTTTTTTTTCGCAAAGCTGTATTAAGGATTTCCTTACGGATTCTGATACTTTTGGGCGTTATTTCGACCAGCTCATCATCGCTGATAAACTCCAAAGCCTGCTCCAGGCTGAGAACCTTATGAGGAGTCAGGCGCATAGCTTCATCCGACCCTGATGCTCGTACATTGGAAACATGCTTTTTTTTGCATATATTGACTTCTATATCCCCTTGCCGGTGGCTTTCGCCTACAACCATTCCTTCATAAACCTTGACTCCCGGCCCAATGATCATCTGACCTCTGTCCTGTGCATTGAAAATGCCGTAAGTTACCGCTTCCCCTGTTTCGAAAGCCACTAAAGAGCCTTGATGACGTGAATCAATCTCTCCCTTATACGGATGATAGCCATCAAATGCGGAATTTATTATACCCTCGCCGCGGGTATCTGTCATAAACTCAGAACGATAGCCAAATAAACCTCGCGCAGGAATGGAAAACTCCAAGCATACATTATCAGCTTTTCCGCTGAACATATTAAGCATTTCTCCTCTGCGTGATCCCAACTTCTCAATAACGGAGCCTGCATATTCTTCCGGCACATCAATTGTTACTAATTCCATGGGTTCATGCAGTCTGCCGTCTATCTCCTTATAAATAACAGTAGGCTTGGATACCTGGAATTCGTATCCTTGTCTTCTCATGGATTCAATCAATATGGAAAGATGCAGTTCACCTCTGCCGGATACTTGAAATGCATCAGGAGAATCAGTTTCTTCCACGCGCAGGCTGATATCTGTATAGACTTCTCTGAACAACCTGTCTCTTAAATTTCGTGAGGTGACATATATGCCTTCCTTTCCGGCAAAAGGGCTGTTATTTACAGAAAATGTCATGGTAAGAGTGGGCTCGGATATATTAACAAAGGGCAGGGGATCAGGATGCAATACATCACAAATGGTTTCACCAATATTAATGCCTTCTACGCCGCTGACTGCTATTATATCCCCCAATTTGGCTTTATCCACAGTCTCTCGTTTCAAGCCTTCGAATTGGTACAGGTTGGTAATCTTCATCTTTCTTTCCTCACCCTTGGTGTTGCATAACAATGCTTCTTGACCGGACTCCACCTCCCCCCGTTCTACTTTGCCGATTGCTATCTTTCCAACATAATCATTGTAGTCAACGGTGGATACCAAGATCTGCAATGGCCCATCGACATCACCAGCAGGAGCAGGTATATACTGAGCAATTACATCGAACAGGGGCTGCATGCTTTCACCCTCTTCATCCACGCTTAATGAAGCTGTGCCTTTCTTTGCAGAAGCAAAGACAAAGGGACAATCCAATTGATGCTCACTGGCTTCAAGTTCAATGAACAAATCAAGAATTTCATCGATAACTTCATTGGGTCTGGCTTCCGGACGGTCTATCTTGTTTATAACTACAATAACCGGATGCTTTAGCTCCAGTGCCTTCTTCAGCACGAATTTGGTTTGTGGCATGGGACCTTCAAAAGCATCAACCAAAAGCAGAACCCCGTTGACCATCTTCAAAACCCGTTCTACCTCACCACCAAAATCAGCATGTCCCGGTGTATCAACAATGTTGATCTTCAGATTATTATGCCGTACTGCTGTGTTTTTGGACAGGATGGTAATTCCCCTCTCCCGCTCCAGATCGTTGGAATCCATAACCCGATCGGTCAGTTGCTGGTTTTCACGGAACACTCCGCTCTGCCGAAGCATCTGATCAACCAAGGTGGTTTTACCATGGTCAACATGGGCTATGATAGCAATATTTCGAATATCTTCTCTAGTAAACATCAATTGTCCTCATTTCATTAACGAATGAACGCTTTAATATATAATAATGATAACATAGCGCGGCTTCCAGCCGCAACCAAAGAATTCAGGAGTCAGAAGTCAGAAGTCAGGAGTCAGAATATAATATAACAGAATTGTCTTTTTGATAACCACCAAACGCGCTGCGCTTCCTGACTGGGCTTCAGCAAATAAGTTTGCTAAAAAACAAACTTATTAAGGATAATAATATATTTCGACATATTTTTAAATAACCCTTTTGGTGATAAATGTAAATTAAAAACTTGTTTTAGTCATTTACCGTATTATTTCCATTTTCTTGCTTCATGATTTTGCCCTGTAAAATTTATAAGATATCCACTTTAAAACTTTTTCATGTAGAGCTTTGTATTCATCTAGATCAGATTGTGAGTCAACTAAAAAATCATATCCCTTAACTTGTTTGTATAAGAGGTAATCATTAGTTTCAGGATCTGGATCATATAATTTCGTATTTTGCTCAACAAAAGTGGAATATTTGCCAAAATGCACTTTTGATAACAGGTAAGTATTCTTATCTTTCTCTGTATACTTATAGCCTTCAGGTTTCTCATAAAAATTTAAGAATAATATGTAGCTGGTATTAGGTTGCATTAGCATATAACCACCATCAGATATAACGTAAGAATTATTATTATTAATATAAAATAGCTCATATATAAATATAACCTTATCTACCAATAAATCGTCACCTTTGTAAACTTTTTTTACCCGAACTTCCGATAGGATTGTATATTCTAACTCTTCATGATTGTCAGTACCTTCAACCTCTACGATAATTTGTGACTCACCTACTAGCTCGCTAAGTGATGGCGCTGCTTGTTTTGTTGTAAAGTCAACAGAATTCATAATTTGATAACCGTCTAATAATTCTTGATTTATTATTACTTCATGCCAGCTAGCTCGTTGTATACATGCCATATAAATAAATGCTAACATAGATAATATGATGACTGCTGAGTAAATTTTAATTTCCTTTCTCATTCTTTTTTTCTCCTTCTTCCTTATAGCAACGACCTACATCCATAACATAAACATAATCGCTGAATAATCTTATATCATCCTTTTGATGGCTACAAATTAAGCAAGTTGCACCTCTTTCTTTTTCTTCAAGTAATAGTTTATAGAAATCATCTATCGATTCTTCATCTAATCCATTAGTTGGCTCATCAAGAATTAATAATCTAGGTTTTTCCATTATCGCCTGAGCGATAGCTAACTTTTGCTTCATACCAAGTGAATATGAACCATAACGGCGTTTATCATACGGATCAAGCCCCACTCTAGCTATAGCCTCTAATATATCTGTATCCTGAATCTTATTACATATACCAGCAAGTAGTTTCAAGTTTTCAAACCCAGTTAAGTTATTCCATAATCCTATATTCTCTATTATCAAGCCCATACTTGAGGGAAAGGAAACATCGCTTCCGATTACCTCGTCAAATACTCTAATCATTCCACTATCAGCTGTGATAAGACCAGATATGGCACGAAATAGCATCGTTTTTCCTGATGCATTTCGTCCGGAAAATCCATGTATCATATTGCTCTCTAGCGTTAAGTCTATATCTACTAGAATAGAATTCCCTCTAATCTGCTTATTAACTTTCTTTAATTCAACTGCATTCATTTAATCAATCCTTTATGCTATTTTAGTTAACCGACAAGTCCATTCCATTTACCTTTACATAACCCCATATAGATGTAATGAAAAGTGTAATAACTGCATATATCGCAGAATACCATATAGAGAAGCTGGGTATATATGATGTATACATGTCTGAAAATTCTGACTTTAAGAAGGGTACATCATGTATTGAAAGAATAGATTGGGATATTGGATTTATAAAACAAACAAATTCGTATATTTCTTGTGGGAATAAGCTAGGTAAAATGATACCCGCTAAAAAGACCATTATAAAAATAGTGTATACCATTGTTAGCTTATATCTTAAAGAAAGAATATTAGATATAAGTAAGAGTGTAGTGTTGTTCAAAGCCATGGTGAAAATTAATGATAGAAAAATCAACAGCAATTTCTTAGTAGACTCAACCTTGTAACCAAATAACACTGGAAATAAAAGACTGCTACAATATAGGGTAATGTAGTATGCCAATGAACACAAAATAATTGTAGTTACTTTTTGAGTATACCAGTAACGTTTAGTAATACTTCTTGTAAATATGTATACAGAGGCTGAATTACTGTCACTATGCATCAAATTTATAAATAAATATAAATTTAACATTAATGGTAAAACAAAAAAAACTATAGATATTGGATCAGACTCAATTGATATAAATCCGCCAAACACTCCTACTATGAAATGCTCAATAGAATATCCAGAACGTCCATAATAAGCTCCGAGCAATATTCCAAGGGGAATTGCGTATAACGCATACTTGAAATACAGTTTATTAATCTTACTTAAGCCTACTCTTCTGGTATTTTTATATAGAGTAAATAATCCAATTGTAAATACTAATAAAATCTTAAAAAGCAATTTAAATGATATAAAAAGCATTTCACTATGACTTATATCTCTATATAAATAAATATGTGAAGATAATAGTTGTGTATAAACAATACTAAAGTCAAATCTTAAATATCCAGCAGACGACAAATAATCTAAAGATAAAACCATATATATGATAATATAGTTTATAATAATTCTATCATGTATGAAATTCATTACTGTAGCTGCAAGGCCTATTAATAGAATTCCAAGGGACATATTCCATAGAGAAATAATTAAAGGGCCTAGAAATCCTTGGTTTTTCGATAAGAAAACAGTAATAATAGAAAAAATCCAGTATGGTAATAAAAATACCGCAGTCTGAATTAATAATCCATTAATTAAGTGATTGTAAATATTAATTTTCTTAACATACCTGGTTTTAATGTAGTCGTGATTTATAACACGTGTAAACTTATATATCCAATATAAGTAAGTTGTAGTGATAATCCAATGAAAGCTTGATGCATTAAAAATATTAATAATATAAGTTTGATAATTTCCAGAATCACCTATTATGTTTACATGCCCCATCCCAAAGTTGATACAGATAACTAATAGGCATAGCCCATAAGAATATCCTAATAATTTAAAATATTTCTTACCTATATTCATATAAGCACATCCTTGTTGTACATCAACTTATTAACAATTAAAAAACTACTGCTAATTACCAAAACTAGTATAATACTAAGATAAATAAGGGTGTTTTTTGTATATCCTTCTGGTGCAGTTAATAAGAAGAGAAAGGGGGTGTATTCGCTCAATTTCAATGCATTAATACCAACAGAATATACTAAGTAAATGAGCGTAGAAGTACATGAAGCTACAATAATATTCTTTTGGATATGTAAGGTTAATGCGAATGATAATAGGGAAAGGGCTGAACCAAGAATGCCAGCAAGCAAAATATGCATTAGTGTATAGAGTAATGGATAATTCATGTACAGGTTTGGGAATTGTACCCACTGTATCTCTTTTGATAATGAGGTCATATAAATAGAACCAGTTTCAGTGGCAGCAGTTGCTTTTAGAGGGAAAGCAATAATACATAATAAAAAGTTAAATAAAAGTGGGAAAATTGTAATAAAGAATCCGGAGATTACGGACATAAGTAGTTTGCTAATATAATATTGATTACGATTTTGGCGAGTTATTTGCACATTAATAATACCAGATTCATATTCTCTATAATATTGATCAGAATAGACTAATGAAGCAAAAAGTGGTAATATAAAGTAAAGATATGCAACTCCTAAATTAGGATACCAAAGCATAAAGGCTTGAGTTGCTGATATCATTAAACTCTTATTCTGGTCACCATATATAGAGATTTTCTCAAGGCACGATAATCCTGCAAAAATTATGCTTGACAACAAAACAAACCAAAGTTCTCTTCTACTGATCATTCTCTTGAAATCATTCTTAAAGAGTAATAGCATTTAATTTCTCCAATCTTGTGATATAGAAGAGAGATAGTAATATCTCTCTTCTATATACAATACCGTTTATTCGAAGTCAATAACTCCGACGATCGCTTTCCCGCCAAGTGAACTTCCTTGGGCACGTAACCTAACAGCTGTGTCTTTGATTGGAATAAATTTGTCCCAATTGAAGTTACTTGGCAAACCACTATTAATTATTGTTTTATTATTTGTAGCTAAAATCCATTTGCCATTAATCCAAGCATCGCACCATACAACAGCGGATGGAGCCTGGCTATAAGTAGCCATAGTATGCTTCCAATTTGAGCTAGATGTTTCACGTACACCACTTGTTAGTGTTTTATGACCTATAGTTGGTAGTGTATTTGAATATGGTTTAGGAGAAGCAAACGCTGTAAAACTTATAGCTAAAGTAAGTATCAGTAGCGAACAGAAAACTACAACCAGTTTTTTAAAACTTTTTTTCATATCACACAACTCCTCAGTATATTATTTTTGACTCTACTGTAAATATCCAAACATAAACCCCAAATGTTGCGTATCAAAAGCTTCACTAAAATCCACTTATAAAATCTTAACAAGGCACTAAGATACGAAAAACATCTATAACTGAGACTAACATAACCAGTTGAAATTCTTGGAAAGTAGTTTTCCTAGGACGAACAAAGAATCAACGCTATTCTATTTACGGGGCTCATAAAGAAGTAATAAGAATGTCACTGTGAAAACCAAAGCTCTAACACTAGCCTTAAAGGCTGTTCTGGTGGGCGACCCGCTATCCTAATCAAGACTTGTAACCACTTCAAAACAGGTATACTTTAAAAAATAGGGTGGGAACATCAAACTGACTTAAATATTATACTTAGACAACGGAGTTCTTGGAGTATTTGGGATTTAACTATAGCTATGGGATTCAAGAAAAGTACAAACAACAAGAAGATGACCGAGTTATTCTACTAACACTAACAGATTGTTAATACCAGAGCAAGTCGAGTGTAAGCGGAATGTAAAAGTTACACTAGTTGAGCATAAGAGTCAAATAAGCAGGTCGTGTAGGGACTAATCTAGGCTAAAAATGCCTATATCACCCTAGTTTTAGTAATTTCCCAAAATGGATCTTGAATGACGTTTTCAAGGTTCAATTGGTGTTTTTTGTTTGTCTTTGTAGTAGAGTCACTTATAAAGTGTATATATCTATAGTAAGTCATTTAGAAAGTATTGTCAATTCCTATTCGGGCAGAGCTATTTGCTTTGTACCCATTTTTAATAATTTCTTTGCAGAAATCCATTTTAACAGTAT
>ENA-UOOM01001249-UOOM01001249.1-fermentation-metagenome-genome-assembly--contig:-NODE-1249-length-25136-cov-3.946174_pt1 | contig 25136 bp, 22 predicted proteins | sample MGYA00245781_ERZ724031 | MGnify/ENA primary metagenome ERZ724031 (study PRJEB28704, sample SAMN03018317) | fermentation metagenome | biome: anthropogenic terrestrial biome; feature: soil; material... | reverse complement strand
GTTCTATAGCCGGTGCCGTATGCACTTGTTAAATCGGCTTTGGAAAGTGCATACGGCACCGGCTATAGAACCGAAAATATAGGCGAATTGATTTATAGTCTTGCGAATGACCTTTCTGCGCGCTACTATAATGATAATAAACATGACATCAGCTATTCCATAGAGGGTAGTTTTCTTGATGATTATGACGAGTTTAATATCTCTGTGGCGTATAGAGAAGCCCTGACAGTTAGTGCGGCGTATTCCATAATGAAACGCATGGGCATTGATACTGACGATTATATATCGGACGAGGATTTTCAGCCTATATTTGACTTTAACACTGCCGACAGCGCCAATGCCCTTGGAAGTGGTGTAAGCGCCATATCCGAAGAAGTTTTGCGTGAAGTTGAAGTTGTTATCAAAAATTACGAACGGGTGCGAGCCGCACAGGCACATACCGCCGAAAGGAGCAATGAGCATGGACAATCTAACATACAGCAAGAACGGGGATTATCTGATACCCGACCTAGCGTTGACGGAAACGACACAACCTCTAGGCAAGTACGGCATGATGAGGAAGAATTATCTGCGGGAACACCGCCCGATTCTACACTCCAGCCTGACCCTGAAAGAACAATTATTTTCCCACTGTCTGGAAATCGAGCAAACAGCGAACAACAGACGGGAATTGATGATGAAAGAATTACAGAGCCAATCACCGCCGCCCGACAAAGCGACCGACCCGATGGGCTGGACAGCACACATGAACAGCCTGAAATTGCAAGCGGAGGAAACGATACTCAACGAACTAATCTACAGCTAAACGCCGAAGAAACAGAGATACCGTCCACTGTGGGCGGTGTTTCTGCGGCAGTAGACGAAATCACTGATGATGAGATTAACTCTTTCCTCGCCACTGGAAGCGGTACGGAAGATGGCAAATACCGTATTTATTCATTCTTCCTGCATGAGCATAGCACAAAAGAAAAAGCTGATTTTCTAAAAGACGAATACGGCTGGGGCGGGCGTACACACGCTTTACAAAATGCCAGCCACAGTTATGCTGATTATGACAGTAAAGGCTTACACCTTAAAAAAGGCGATATATCTTCCCCTGATGTAACAGTAAATCTTACATGGGCAAAGGTTGCCGACAGGATTGACCACCTTGTCAATAATGGGCTGTATCTGTCCGAAACAGAACTGGACTATCTGCCTAGCTATGAGCGGCAAATGCTCGGCGCAAATGTTATGAGGTTCTTTAGCGGTTTGCCTGAAGATATACAGCGACCCATTGAAATAAGTGACAATGTTTATTATTGGGATGAAGCCGCTAGAATTGGCAACACCCTTGATAATCACGAAACGCTGGAGTCTGTGATTTCAGCAATGCACCCAATTATGGAAAACACTACAAACACCAGCCGCTATTATGAAACCCGTAAAACTGCCCTAGATAATTTGACTGCTTTTGAAAATGGCACATTTACACTGTTCCCACAGCTAAAGGCAGAACAGCCACCTATCGAAGCGCTGCCGCTTGTTGCTTCATCACCCGTAATCGAAGCAGTGCAAGAAAAGCCTGAACAGTTATCCTTGTTCCCTACGGAAAAAGAGCAGATTGAAGCCATACAAAAGCCTGAACAGCCAGCCCTTACAGCACAACCCACCGCAATCACGCAAGATGATATTGATACGGCACTCCGTAACTGGAATGGTGCGCTTGAAAGCAAAATGCTTGTACATGAGTATATGCTTGAAAACGCCCGTGCAAGGGATACAGCCGATTTTCTAAAAGAAGAATATCAGGAATACGGCGATAAACCCGATGTTTTTACCATTACAAAGAACGGCGCTGAACCTGTTACCCTGTCTTGGGCGAAGGTGCAAAGGCGTATTGGCCAGCTTATGGAAAGTGATAATTTCCTCACTCCCGATGAAGCCGCTTTTGCAGATTTGCAATATGGCGATATTCGTGAGCAGATTGCCGAAGAAGATATAGTCGAAATTGAAGCAGAACATGAACGAGTTGCGGCAATCCCCGAACCGTCTGCCCCTACTTACGTTGTTGGCGAAATTGTTTATCTTGAAGATGACCGCCAATTTGTTATAGAAAATATCACAGACCGAGAAGTTAAGCTGCTTGACCCTAATTTGTATATCCCCATCACGAGGGCAATGGATATTGCAGACTTTGAGCGTGAGTTCACCCGAAACCCTAAAAATGCGGTTGAAGTGCCTGTTACAGAAATTTCAGAGAGTGAGCCATCAACCTCTGACAATTCCCTTGATTTTGAAACCGCCGCCGAAATAAGCGAACCCGAGTTAGCGCCGACCGCAACAATGGCGATAGCGGATTATGTTAAAGCCAAGCTTGAAACAGGCGTTAAATTTACAAGTACCGAGCTATTCGCAGAAGCGGCGAAAGCATACGGCGATACAATGGCAAACAACGCTTTTACCTCAAAGGACGCTTACGACGCTATGGAACTCGGCGTAAATCAGTATGTATTGTCTTTGGATGATGTTTCACTTGACGATATGCTCAAAATACTTGAAATTGTGCCTACGCAAACAAGGCGCACTGCCGAAATGGAGAAGTTTCAGCAATTTTCTACCCCACCAAGCATTGCATATTTGGCAAACTGGACGGCTAATGTCAATGAAAACGATGTTTTGCTTGAGCCGTCGGCCGGCAACGGTGGCATAGCTGTTTTTGCCAAGAAAGACGGCGCAAAAGTTTATGTGAATGAACTTGACAAGCGCAGGCTGGAAATCATTAAAAATCTGCCCTTTGACGGTTTCTTTAACGAGGACGCAGAGCAGATAAACAATATTCACGGCGATAAACTCGAACCCACTGCAATTGTAATGAACCCGCCTTTTTCTTCATCAGCTCAAAGAAATATGCAAGACAATAAAATTGGCGCAAAGCATATTGAGGAAGCATTGAAAATGCTTGCACCAAATGGGCGATTGGTAGCCATTGTCGGGCAAGGTATGGCTGATGATTCCCCTGCTTTCAGAAATTGGTGGCGAGATATTAAGAGTGAGTACAATGTCAAAGCTAATATAGGCATTGACGGCAAAAACTACAATAAGTATGGCACAAACTTTGGAATACAGATGTTGGTTATCGACAAGGACGGCGCTACAATAGAGCCGACAAAGACCGCTTTTGTAGAAAATATTATTGATTTACAAGCGATATTGGGAGGAATTAGAAATGGCAGACCAAGCATTGATTATGGAAATGAACAGCAATCCGTTACAGCAACACGCCCTGACCCTGCTTCAGCAAGAGAAGCAGAACACGAACAAATCGACCCTGTATCTGACGCAAGCGGCAACATTGATACCAGAGCTTTTGGAGATAGACCCGAGCCGAGTGTCACACCAGAAATTGATACGGCTGCTGGAGGAATTTCCGACACTTTCCCCGAATCAGCAAATATCCATGATGATGGGCCTGCACCAATCCTCAACGCAGAACGACACAGAGGAAATGACGGACGAAATGATGGAGATAGCGGAACTGGACGAACTGGTGTTACTGATAGCGGACAATCTGCTGGGAGTTCTCGCCCGTTAGCAGAGCAAAAAAAGCCTGAAAAGCCTGTAAAAACGGAGCTTACAGACAGCATATTTGAGCAGTATGAGCCACAGCCCTTATTGCTTGAAAATGTTCAACCGCACCCAGCCAATATCAGTGAAAGTGCGGCTATGAACGCAATACAGCCGCCGCCTGTCACTTATAAACCTAAACTTAATCAAGAGATAATCGACAAAGGCATATTATCCGATGTTCAGCTTGAAGCTGTTTCTTATGCTGGGCAAAGCCATAGCCAAACATTGCCTGATGGCAATTCAAGGGGCTTTTTCTTGGGCGATGGCACAGGCGTTGGCAAAGGACGCACCATAACAGGAATTATTTTAGACAATTACAATCAAGGCAGAAAAAAGGCTGTTTGGTTAAGTGAAAACAGAGGGCTAGTGCCTGACGCAAAGCGAGATGTTAAGGCTTTATTCGGCAGTTCTGATTCGGTAGTGGAGTTTCAAGGCGGCAAAAAGGCAGACGCTTCATTGAGCATGGATGAGGGAATACTCTTTACCACATACTCTGCGCTTTCAAAATGTTTCGACCATGAGGGTTCAAACTTTGAAAAGATAGTAAATTGGCTTGGTGAGGACTTTGACGGTGTAATTGTATTTGACGAAGCGCACAATATGGCGAACTCCATTTCTACAAAGGGCAACAGGGGCGCAAAGAAAGCCAGCCAGCGTGGAATGGCAGGGCTTGAAATACAAAAAGCCTTGCCAAACGCAAAAATCGTTTATTCTTCTGCAACAGGTGCGACAGAGGTAGAAAACCTACGCTATGCTGAACGCCTTGGCTTATGGGGCGAGGGTACAGCATTTCCAAACGGTGATGATTTCGTTAGTAAGATTAAAGCTGGTGGGCTTGCTGCTATGGAACTCATCGCAAGGGATATGAAAGCGATGGGCGTATACCTATCCCGAAATATCAGTTATGAAGATGTTGTTTATGATAAAATAGTCCATGAATTAACGCCCGAGCAACGGCAGATTTATGATGAGTTGGCACGGTCATGGCAAATCGTCTTGAAAGATATAAACAAGGCGCTGGAAACCACCAACCAAAATAAAGACGGATATGCGAAAGGCAGCGTTTACGGGGCTTTTTGGGGTGCGGAACAAAGGTTTTTCAATCAAATTCTTACCGCCATGCAAGTGCCGAGTATGATTACCGATATTCAAAAGCAGTTGGATAATAATAATTCAGTCGTTATTCAGCTTGTAAGTACAAATGAAAGCGCACAGGAGCGGGAGTTTGCCCGCTTGCAGGAACAGGATTTAGGTCTTGAAGATTTTGACTTAACACCCAAACAAATGCTTATGTCATATATTGAAAACTCTTTCCCCACCGTCCAGTTTGAAGAATATGTAGACGAAAACCTGAACATCAGAAGCAAGCCCGTTTTTGACAGCGAGGGCAACGCAGTAATCAACCGTGAAGCTGTTCGGCAAAAGGAACAATTGCTTGATAAATTAGGCAGTATCAAAGTTCCTTCTTCTGCCCTTGATATGATTATAAATCACTTTGGCAGCGATATGGTTGCAGAAAACACAGGTCGTAAAAGGCGTGTTGTTGTAAAAGACGGAAAAGCCAGAGAGGAAAACATAGCAAGTAAAAAGGAAGCTGATGTAACAGCTTTCCAAGATGGCGATAAACGTATAATCGTTTTTTCTAAAGCAGGCGGCACCGGCAAGAGTTATCACGCCGACAAGTCGGCTAAAAACGGGCAACACCGAGTACATTACTTGTTACAGGCGGGCTGGCAAGCTGACGCTGCTGTACAGGGCTTTGGGCGTTCTCATAGAAGCAATCAAGTTTCTGCGCCCACATTTGCGCTTGTAACCACGGACTTGAAAGGACAAATGCGTTTTATTTCCACAATAGCAAAACGGTTAGACCAGTTGGGCGCTTTGACAAAAGGACAACGCCAAACAGGAAGTCAAGGCTTGTTTACTGCTGGCGATAACTTGGAAAATGCGTTTGCGTCCGATGTGTTGGCGATATATTACAAGGTTTTAGCACAAAATGGTGTGCATGGTATTTCCAATGGCGTTTCCATTATTGAAAAGCTAGGGCTAAAAGATAAACTCATAGATGAGTACGGCGGGTTCGTTCACACTGCGCCCGAACTGCGTGAAGTCAACAAATTTCTGAACAGAATCCTATCCCTTGAAAGCGCCGAGCAAAACGCCGTTTTTGATGGTTATGCTGAAAGATTGCAGATAGCAACTGAAAGAGCCATGCAGGAAGGTACACTCGACAGAGGGCTTGAAAATTACAGAGCAGATAAGGTTGTATTGAATGAAGTTCAAGACATTAGAGCTGATGAAAACACAGGCGCTACAACAAAGTATTATAGCTTAACTGCTCATAATAAAGTTAAGCCTTTGCAGTTTATAGAAGTGAATACGCTTAATTCTGCTTTTATTGGTTTTTATCAAAGCAAAAACACAGGTGCAGTCAGGGCTGTTTTTAAGACTTCTTCTATGACCGATGAGTACGGCAATGTTACCGAAAATTGCAGACTAACAGGGCAAGATGGAAATGAGTATATGCCGCAAAGCAGGCTGACGAGCAACTGGAATGAGCTTACCGCCGAAAATGCTGAAAAACTTTGGAACGATGCAGTTGCAGAGCTGCCCGAGTTTCGCACCAGCAACTTACATTTGATAGGTGGTACGGTTCTGCCTGTGTGGGATAAACTGCCCACCGAGAATGTGTGGATATACCGTGTGCTTACAACTGATGGCGAAATGCTAATTGGCAGGGTTATACCCGAAGATATGATTGACGCAACTTTGTACAAGTTGGGAGCGACAAGAGAAAAGGAAAATATTAAAACAGAGGATTTGATAAAAAGCATTAAAAACGGCGATACTGTTCACCTTGATAACGGCTGGCGAATCACACAAAAAAGAGTGTCGAACGAACAACGCATTGAACTCATCGGGCCTGACTATCTGCACTCTGACTTGTTGGCTAAAAAAGGCGTGTTCACCGAGAGAATCGCCTATCAGACAAGATATTTTATCCCTGCTGAAAAAGACACATCGAGGATTTTGGACGATGTAATTAAAATCTCGCCTGTTAGCAGGGTTGAAAACAATAAGGAACACATTGCGGCAAAAGAGAAACCGTCCATATTGGAAACGCTCAAACAAAATGCAGAAAAAAGCCGCCTAACTTTTGGTGACAGAACCGATACCGACAAAAAAGCCGAAATCAGCATTTAATTTTTAGGGAACAGCTCCGACCGTGGGGCTGTTTCTTTATTATCAGAAAAGGAGGAAATTTATACGAACGGCAGAGAACTCACTCGTTCGGAACTGCGTGACATCCGTAGCCTTGTGACAGGTATGTGCGCCAATTATGATAGCTGTTATAAGGAATGCCTGCCACTTGACGGCACTTGCTATATGCTTGGCATTGCTTATACAAGCAGTTCGCTATGCAAGTATTTCAAAAATGCGGTTTTGCCACTCAATCCCGAACTGGAAAAGGTATTCAGTGGGCAGTCTATGGCAACTCGAAAATGTACCATCTGCGGTGAACCTATTCCCGATAGAGGCAGAGCGAAATACTGTACTGCCTGCGCCCATAAAATGCACCGCCGCCAAAAGACAGAATCAGAGCGAAAACGTAGGCTTGTTGTGGACAAATAGAGCCATTAAAAGCCTGTCAAATCAAGGCTTTGTAAGCGTGTTTCGAGGTGGCTTTAGGGTTTATACCTAAAACCGTCCGAAACAGCTTTTAATTGTCCACAAAATGTTTTTTCAGGGAGTGATTACAATAGCAAAAAGAAGCCGTAATATCCTACTTAATTTCAGGGTTACGGAAGCAGAGCGTGACCTCATAGTCGAAAAGATGGCGGCTGCGAATATCCGAAGCAAAGAAGCCTATCTGCGTAAAGTGGCACTGGATGGCTTTGTTGTCCGTCTTGACCTTGAAGATGTTCGCAAAATGGTTTATCTTCTGCAAAATGCCACAAACAACCTCAATCAGATTGCAAAGAGAGCCAACGAAACACGGAGCGTTTTTGAAAGTGATATACAGGATTTACAGGCACACTATGAACGCCTTTGGGACAGCGCCGAAACGATACTGCGGTCACTGGCGAATATCCGAAAATAGTTAAAGGGGCGGTCAATTTCATGTTGACTGCCCCATATTTTTTTGTATCTTTCAGCAAGATTTTCTGTTATCATATTTATATCATGTCAAAGTAGGTACTTGTATTGAGTAGAGAAAAAAGAACAAATCCAAAAAGAAAATGTATAAACTGCGGTTGGGCTATGAAACAGCAGTTTATTGGCTTAAAACATTGCAAATGTGGCACAAGTTGGAAAAAGGATATTGGTTATTTTGAGCGTACTCCGGGCATGGCTTTTGCGTTGGAGCGTAGAGTTGTCAAGAAGTCCAAAAATTCGATAAAGACAAAGCAAGTGTCGATTATTCGGAATAAAGGGGAATGATTATGCGATTAACAAGTACAATAAGGCAAAGAATATTAAATCAGAATGAGGGGTTTACGACAAGAACATCATATGACGCAAAAAACTCCGAATATGAAAGAATATATACCATTTTAAGTGGACAGTTGCACATACGCGAAATAGGAAAAACCTCTTGGGCTGACAGCCGTTACAATAAAGAGTGGATTGCAGATAATGATGAAACCCACAGGTTTATATATAATAATTTAGGATTATTTAATCTTGACGGTATAGAGTAGTATCAAAACACAGTTTGCCGATTTTACAAGAGGGGTGATAATGATTGACAATTCTAATAGATGCTGACGGCTGCCCTGTTGTGGATATAACAGTGAAGATAGCCACTGAGCATAAAATTCAATGTATTATCCTCTGCGACACTTCCCATGTGTTTGAGAAGCCCGGTGCAAAGACAATCACGGTTTCCAAAGGAAGCGATAGCGTAGACTTTGCCCTTGTGAATATGGTGCAGGCTGGCGATATTGTTGTGACGCAGGACTATGGGCTTGCCGCTATGTGCCTTGCCCGTCGTGCTGTTCCAATCAGTCAAAATGGCATGGTTTATACAAACGATAATATTGACGCTCTGCTTAACGAACGCCATACTGCAAAGAAAATCCGAATGTCCGGCGGTCGGCTCAAAGGGCCTTCAAGGAGAACGACAGAACAGGATACTGCTTTTGAAAATGCGTTGAGGGAGTTGTTACGGTAGTGAATAAAAATTTTAAGTTTATGATTCGCCATGTTTCCGAAGCTGATAAAGCATTTTGGTTCACGCTAGACGAGCATATGAGTGAAGCCGAATTTTTGCTAAAGGTTCGGGATAAGCGAGGATATGTTATCTGTGATGGCAATAAGCTGATTGGCGTAATGAGATATAATTTGTTTTGGGACAATCTGCCATTTCTCACTCTCATTCATCTTGAAGAATCATATTGGGGCAAGGGGTTTGGGAAACAATCCATGCTATTTTGGGAAAATGAAATGCGTGAGCTTGGATATAAAATAGTTATGACTTCGACACAGGTTGACGAACAGGCACAGCATTTTTATAGAAAACTGGGCTACATAGAAAAAGGCAGCCTTGCTTTTGACAACACACCACTTGAGCAACCAATGGAAATGTTTTTACTAAAGAATCTTTAGTTATCAATATTTTCTTTACAGCAAGAAATTTTTGGTGTAAAATGTCATTGTAGAGCCAGACGCTTAGACGCAGAGCCGATAACTTTTTAGTTGTCGGCTCTTTTATATATGTTTACTAAAGGGGCTGCATTATTTCAAAATGCGCGCTATAATTTTATTGTACAGAATTAATTAAATACATATAGGAGGTCTGCAACATGAGGATATTTTTCAAAATAATTCTGTTTCCAATCAGCTTAATCTTAACCATTTTTGTTGCGGTTTCTACATTTTTAGTTGAGCGTGTTGCAGGTCTGCTCAATATCGTTGCGGGAATTCTTTTGTTTGGTGCGATTGCCTGCTTTATAGAATATTTCACTGGCTGGCCGTTTGGTAGCCCCGGCTCAACGTACACACTGACAGCCGCTATTTGTGGAGTTGCATTCGCATTTCTACTATCGCCCTACGGTCTGCCTACCGCTTCCATTTGGGTATTAGACAAGCTGGACACTCTGAATGAAGCAATAAAAGATATATAGAATAACAATCGAATACATATGAAAACGCATGGCGGGGACTCCCTACCATGCGTTTTACTTTCAAGAAAAGGGGGATTGATATTTGGCAACATCTTGGCTGAAACCGCTTCATGTGAACAAAGGCAAAACCATAGCACAGACGATAACCGACCGCACAGACTATGCAGAAAATCCCGAAAAAACTCGCAAGGGCGAACTGGTGACAGGCTATGAATGTGCGCCACGGACGGCAGATGTAGAGTTCCTTTTATCCAAGCAGCAATACGCTGACATTACAGGCAGAAATCAAGGCAAGCACGACATACTTGCCTATCACATCAGACAAGCGTTTAAGCCCGGGGAAATCACTCCCGAGCTGGCGAATGAACTCGGACGAGAACTGGCGTTGCGATTTACCAAGGGCAACCACGCCTTTATAGTCGCAACCCATGTAGACAAAAACCACATTCATAATCATGTGGTTTTTAATTCCACAACCCTTGACTGTACCCATAAGTTTCAGAACTTTTGGGGTTCGAGTAAAGCGGTTCGGCGACTCTCTGATATGATTTGTTTAGAGCATGGGCTATCTGTTATTGATGACCCGAAGCCGAGCAAAGGCAAAAACTATCACAAGTGGATGGGTGATAAAGAACCCTCTTGGCGTGATAAAGTAATGGCGGCTATTGACACCACACTGGACAAAAAGCCTACTGATTTTGATACATTCCTAAAGCTACTCCAGCAAGCTGATGTTGAGATTAAACAGCGTGGCGATACCCTCTCATTACGCATGACAACTTTCAATTCACAGGGAAAGAAGCAAAAAGGATTTATCCGTTTTCGCTCACTTCCTGATGACTATATTGAAAGTGCTGTCCGTGAACGAATTGAGGGCAAGCGCATTGTTCAAAAAAAGAAATCCATTGCTCCAGCAAAAAAGGTCAACTTGCTTATTGATATTCAGAACTCTATCAAAGCCCAGAACTCGCCCGGATATGAACGCTGGGCAAAGATATTCAACCTCAAGCAAGCTGCTCAAACACTCCTGTTCTTACAGGACAACGACATCACCGAGATTGATGTTTTACAGGAAAAGGCGCAGACAGCAAAGGATGATTTTAATAACCTTTCTATCCGCATTAACGCTGCCGACAGCCGTATGAAAGAAATTACCACTCTGCAAAAACACATCGGCGCTTACAGCAAAACCAAGGATATTTTTGCTGCTTACCGCAAGTCAAAATACAGCAAGAAGTATCTTGCCGAGCATGAGGACGCTATCACTTCCCACAGGGCGGCAAAGCAGTATTTTAATGAGCTGAACCTAGAAAAGCTACCCACGATAAAAACACTGCAAGCGGAGTATGCTACCCTCTCCACGGATAAGAAAAAGATGTACTCGGAGTACCAGCAATCACGAAAATATATGCAAGATATTTTGACAGCGAAACAGAACGCCGAGCAACTTTTGAACTACCACTCCACGGCGAAAGAAAAAGAAAATGAAAGGAATTAAGTTTTGTTTTTATGAGCAAAAAAGCCACCGCAGGGGGCGCAGTAGATGGCGCAGCCAGCTTAACAAAACAACCGCCAAAGGCGGCTGTTTTGAGAGGGATTGGGACACTTCCCAACAAGCGATAGTGATAATGGCAAGCCATTGTCATTGCTTGCTAATGATTCTCATTAGTATACACGCGGGCTAGGAGCCTTTATAACAAAAAACTCAACCTGTTCATCATTGCTGTTTGAAACATTCATTTTCACACCATAAGGAATGTTAATAATACTACCATTTCCGTAATCTTTTGCCTCGTTTTCCGCCAAATGTAAAGTCAACATACCACGCACAACAATCATATACACATTCGAGTTTGATTTGTGTTCGGGTAGAAAATCCCCCTTGTTAAGAATCATATGATTTATCATTACAGCATCATCGTCAATGATTTTTTCGATAAGTTTATCGGCTGAGCTCTTAAACAGATATTGGGTTTCCATAAAATTACCACCTTTCCTAAATAGTTAGTTTGATTTTATCATAGGTCTTTATGATTCGCAGTAACCCAAGTTACTCGTATAAAAGGCATCATTAAACCAACTCAGCCTTTATTGCATCGATGCTTTTTATGGTAATACTCTTTGGGTCGAAATCTATAAGACCATCAGCACGCATTCTGTTTAGCTCTCTTGATAATGAAGGACGCTGTATACCAAAACGTTCTGCTAACTCTTTTTTAGTCATCGTTAAAATTATGCATTTATCATTTTGAATATAGTATTCGCGCAAGAGAAATTCCGATACATACTGACGTACCGTTTTCATGGATAAGGTTCTTATTTTTCCGGCAAGTAATAATGTTTTATTTGATACAGACTGCAAAAAGGTTTTTAGAAAACTCTCGCTTCGTTTGCATAGTTCTAAAACCATATTCTCATGAATTTGCAGTATCTTCGTATCTGTTTTTGCAATCATTGTCATAAGGTAGGCATTGTGTTCTGAAAACAATAGATTTTCACCAAAACTTTCACCTGAGTAAAAATCACATATTACCAGCATATTGCCATTAACATCTATGCTCTGTACTTGAACTTGACCGCTGATAATTATTTCAAGGTGATTGCAAACCTCATTTTGGAAATGTAGCACAGTACTAGATGCATAATTTCTTATTACACAGTCAGGTGATTTTATAAGCCTATCAATTTCATCTTCATCAAAATCACAGAACAGATTTGTCGTTTTCAAAAAACCTACCATTGATTTCATTTCACACACATCCCTTGTCTAGGAGTAACCCATGTTACTCCTTTTTTCTTTGATTTTTATTATAATCAATTTTGTATAAAAATGAAAGGAGAATTTTCATGCTCAAAACCACACCAAAACAAGCAAATGAAATGATTAGTTGGATTAAATCGCAATTCAGAGAAATCGACATTCAATATTTTTTTGACGTATGGGATAAATATTGGGAAACAGTATATGACACAAATGTTGTCATTTTTGATATGGGTATTCCTGATATTTTCGTTCGCACTTTATGGGAGGCCCCTTATTATTTGTTTGGCGCAATTTATGAGAGCGACAAGAAAACGCAGGAAATATTTCCGCAAATATCAGACCCTATTGTGAAAGCGACTTTTAGTATGCTTTCACATGAGATTGACAGTAAAGAAGAAAAATATGTAATTGCTCCTGTTCATAATATAAGTGCAAGAAAAGCTCTCGCATACATTGACGAACTCGGATACTCTACAATTTCTCTGCAACAGGATGGGTTTAGCTACAAGAACAATAAACAATTTATAGATGAGCAAGAAAGGTTTTTGTTGCAGTTACAAACTTCTGCCAAGAAAATCATCACCATAAAGAATTTGCGACCATATATAAAGCAATCAACACAGGCCAGCAAAATCTTCAAACGACTGAATGATAGTGATTTGCCAACACTGATTTCAACATTTATAAGGCAAACATATTACATGGTATCAGATATTAAAAAGTGGAATCACGAAGCGAATCTTTTTCTTGAAAGAATAAAAAACAATATTCCCAGTGCAAAAAAAGTTGGTTTATATGGCTCGCCAATTTATTATCCTAATTCAAAAATACCGATTATTTTGCACGAATTAGGAATTTCACATTATAAAAACCTTTGCAGTGTACCAACACCATGCGACTATAGTTTGATACAAGAAAACAATTGGCCTCAAGAGAAAAACTTTTGGAAAGCATTACATGGGATTCATTATGAATGGATTCAAAATACTTTAGGGCATTTATCAAACCCAAGTGAACAAGAAATAATATCAAGCAAAGGTGTTGTATTTCACTTGCTGAAAGGACAGTTATTATACGCATACCAAGCGGAACAGATTGAAAAAATTTGTATTGAGAACGGTGTCCCCTTTGTATGTGTGGAAACAGATTATGTTGGTGCTGACGCAGAGCAAATACGAATTCGATTAGAAGCTTTTTCAGAACTTATTGGACAGTCCGTCCCAACAGAATAGGAGGTATATAAAATGTCTATCGACTATAAATTTAAGCAAATAATCCTTTCGATAAAGCTGTTTGTTGTGCGCAACAAGCGCAGGACTATAATCTCACTGGCTATTTTTACTCTGCTCGTTTTAGGAGCTGTAATCTTCTGTTTTGCAAACTCAGATTTTGTACCCGCTATGCTTAAAAACAAAACTCCCGATACAACTATAATTTTATCATTTTTACCATTTGTAAAAATCTTAGGGATTGCAGTTGCAACTGTGGTGTTCTTATCGTTTTTGCATAAAAGACAAGAACGAAATATACCGGAACTTCAAATACTCTTACCAAAGGAGGTTAAAAAACAGTGAAAGGAAGAAAAATAACAATTTTCCGTCTGCTTTGCTTGTTGGTAATGGCGGTTATTTTTATGATTGCTTTTAATGGTTTTCACATTGCGTTTCTTATTGCCAGCTTAACTTCCGCATTACTATTGGGAAGAATTTGGTGTGGATATATTTGTCCATTGGGTTTTTATCAAGAGTTGATTTCTTTGCTGCGAAAAAAACTGCGTATTCCAAAAATTATATTACCTGCAAGAATGAAAATAATGCTTAAACCTATTCGCTACATCGTGCTTGTCGGATTTATCGTAGGGATGGTAGCTATTGGAACTCGTCCTCTTATCTATATTCGCCCCGATAAAGTCTTTTTTGACTCGGCATTGGGAATAACTTCTATCATTTTACTTGGTGCTATAACAGGCGTTTGTTTTTTAAGTGAGAGATTTTTTTGCAGAATTTGCCCACTTGGAACAGCACGAGGGTTTGCAAATAAAACGAGTCTGGCAAAAATCAAGAAAAAGGGCAGTGCATGCACTCATTGCAGAGCTTGTCTTGAAAGCTGCCCTATGGAAATAAACGACATATATTTAGAGCGTGAAAAGGAAAACGTCACCGATTCAAATTGTATTTACTGCATGAAGTGCATTGAGGCTTGCCCTGAAAAAGATGCATTGTCATTCACCGTATGCAGTAAGACCGTTTTGCGTTCAAAAAGAAATATAAAGTAGGGAGGGAATTTTGTGATAAATAAAGCGATAGAACGCTTTGAGCGTAATGTTGTGCGCACAGCACGAAACACATTAGATGAATTACGCAGCAGTCAAAACACTTTTGGAGAAATGGAATATTTCTATAAAGTCCTAAATGATACTTTTGTGGATTTGAAGAAATCCACAATAAAATATATTGGTAGCTATTGTGTCATGGTGCCAGACGAAATTATTTATGCTTACGGGTATCGACCAGTCCGTTTATGCGCCGGGAATAGCGTGGCCGCAATGCTTGGTGACGAGATAGCGCCGAGGGATGCTTGCCCCGTACTAAAAGCTTCCTACGGATTTTCTCAAATGGATATTCTGCCGATTTATAATCAATGCGAAATTGCCATTTTACCGATGACCTGTGATGGGAAAAGGAAAAGTGCAGAAATCATTTCTGATTATGTGCCTGTTATCCCCTTGTCGATACCAATGGAGAAATCAGAAGAATCCTTCGCAGAAATGCTCGAGAACTTAAAATCTCTTGCGAAAACACTGTCTAAAATAACAGGCAGAAAATTATCAAATAAACGATTGGTGCAGTCCTATAAAGATATTCATCAAGCACAAAAACAAGCCTTTCGTCTAAATGAAAGGTTTTGCCATACGGATTCCCACATAAGTGGCTCTCAATACATGGCTATAATGAATAGTTTTTGTTATGCAGAGCCATCCGAATGGGCGAATAAAGTTGATGAATTCTGTAATTCGATTGATTCCATGACAACAGACTCAAACCAAAAGAGAAGGAAAAAGGCAAGGGTTTTAATTGCAGGTTCTCCCATTACTTTTCCCAACTATAAAGTCCCTCTGCTGCTGGAGCAAATGGGAGCCCAAATTGTTGGGGATGAAACTTGCATGTCGGGTCGCCTGTTATATGACCCAGTCGTACCTGATGATTATAGCACTGACGGTATACTAAGAGCATTGACGGCAAGATATGTTACAGCCTGTGCCTGCCCTGTATTTGACCAGTTGGATGACCAAATTTACAGGCTTACTGAAAAAGTTAAACTTACAAAAGCAGAGGGAATAATCTATTACGTTTTAAGAGGTTGTACACCCTATGATTTTGAACTTTCTAAAGCAGAGGAAGCGGCTGAAAAAATGGGTATTCCTCTATTGAGGGTTGAAACTGATTTTTCACTGGAAGATACAGAACAGGTGAAAATCCGATTAGAAGCTTTTGTAGAAATGCTGGAGCAAAGGAGATAAAAAATGAATAGATATTTTTTAGGTTTAGACGCGGGTTCAACCTATTTGAAAGCCGCACTAATAAAAGGTGAACAAGTCGAAAATACTGCGGTGCTTCCAACTGGTATTGACTGTGAAAAAACGGCTGAATCTCTTGTGGAAAAGCTCTGTGAGCAAGCGAGTATAACTAGAGAAGAAATTCTTGTGATTACAGCCACCGGTTATAGCCGACGAAGCATTGGTATTGCGGATACAACCATATCTGAAATAACCGCTCATGCATGGGGTGTAAAGCTGACTGCTCCCAAAGGAATTACGCCAAGATTGATTATTGACATTGGTGGACAGGATAGCAAAATAATAAGTCTTGATGCGTCAGGACAGATTGCAAACTTTACTATGAACGATAAATGCGCAGCAGGAACAGGCAAATTCTTGGAAGTCGTTGCTGAGCTTTTGGAAACATCCATAGATGAAATTGCTGATTTGGCTGCACAAAGTAATTCACCATGCCAAATTAATAGTACCTGTGCCGTTTTTGCTCAAACAGAGGTCATTTCGCTGCTAGCACAAAAAAAGAGTCGCAATGATATTTTGGCCGGTATGCATCTTTCTATGGCAAATAGAATTGCTAAATTGGCGAGAAAATATAAATCTAATGGTGATATTCTAATGACGGGAGGCGGTGCAAAAAACTGCGCATTACGAATCGCTCTGGAAGATGAGCTGCTAAAAGATGTTCACGAAGCAAATTACCCTCAGTTCAACGGAGCAATAGGCGCTGCTCTTATAGGCAGAAACGAATATGATAAATCTGCCGATGGTTCACTTTCATAAAACTAATATCTAAAAACGTTACGCAAAATACAACAAGCCGTTATTGTAGGTGATTATGTTTTGCATAGCTACAACGGCGGTTCAAATAATAACCGCCGTTGTTTTTATTTTCGGAGGGCGTGTTAAGTGCACCCATTTTTGAACACAGCGGCATGAGAGGAGGATGCCACTGTGTTCTTTTTTCATAATCAATTTGCGAGGCCGCCCAATGTAGTAAGCGGTCAAATGTAATTCGCCAACAACAAACTTACTTACCTTTTCCCCGGTTGTCGTTCACCGCCCTTTCTCCATTCGTTCCCAATCACTGTTGATTTTACGAATGGAGGAAAAACAATGGACAAGTCATTAGTAACGATAAAATACAAAACCGCTGATGGAAAGCAGATTTGTGTTGATGTAACAACTGCGGTCAAAGAACTGCTCGAACACTCTGACCGCCAAATCCGCTCCCAACAGCGGCAAGACAGGCGGCGTCATACAGAATACATTGATGGCTTAACTGACACAACCAATGTATTACCACAGGATGATTTCGCCGACCTTGTTGATAGGATGGACAGAATAAATCAACTGTATTCAGCAATTGAAACACTGTCCGAAGTACAAAGGCGCAGATTAATTTTATACTTTTTCCACGGACTGAATTATCGTGAGATTGCGGAAAAAGAAAGCGTCAATCAAGCTACAGTTGCTCGTTCTGTAAAACAAGCAAAAAATATTCTTAAAAGCCGACTAAACAACTAAACCTCACCCAACGCAGTCCCGTCACTTACGGCGGGACTGCGACCTGTTTTTGATACAGTATATACCTGTATTAAGTATAGCACTATACACTAGCCAGTACAATATAAACCTGTAAAATTATTATGAGGTGGTGTATATGGCAGAGGTTACAAATAAGATAAAAGAATTGCGTGAAGAAAGAAATATGACGCAAGTGCGCCTGAGTATCGAATTAGAGGTAACGCAAGAAACAGTAAGTGCATATGAAATAGGAAAGCACTATCCAAGTGTAAAATCACTAATGCGCATGATGGTTTTGTTTGATGCAAGCATGGATTATATTATGGGATTAAGTCCTATTAGAAAAGCGGATGTTGAAAAAATTCTACCAAATGATGAGATTAAGTTGCTTTCGCTTTATCGAAAACTTGACATCGTTCGGAAAGAAAAGGTGTATTCTTACATTCAAGGCATGACACACGATTTATAAATTCTATACATAAAGCGGCTGTTGCAAAAGGTTCAATTTTGCAACAGCCGCTTATTTTTGTAAATATATTCTCGCAAAATGGGGCGAGAAACTCGTTGTGCCAATCCTTATAGTGAAGAGACATTTATTTTTCTTCGCTCGCACTTTGAAAACCGAATACACATTATTTCAAATTAACTTCGATTGTGGATAGCGACAGGCAAACGCCGCCATGACTTTGGCATAAAAACCAAACGAGCGATAAACGGATTGCCTGAATAGGCTTATTGGTAAAGCCTATGCCATGACACGCAATCGGAAACAAACTTCCGTCCTGAACGCTTCACCGCATTGGACGGCTTGCCATCAGAATGGGGAGAGCTGCTGCCGTATTTGTTAGATTTACAATCGACGATATAGCGGGGCTATGAAGCTGTGACCAACAGCGATTTGAAATAATCCCTTGTCGGGGTGCGTGGCAAATACGACAAAATTGAAAGCACAAATCGTGTGCAGGGGTGGGCTTTTTGCAATGCAAAAAAGTTTACGTCCCTGCATATTCTTGTGTTTTCAAAACACAAAAATAAGTAGTAGTTAGGTTTTCACTAAAAAATAAATATTGCCATAAAGCGTTGAGTTCTGCCGTAATGCGCGCTATACTTTCGGTGTAAGCATTGCAAAACGGCTGCGAACAATACGCTTGGAAAGGAGTAAAATGGTTACAGTAACAAAAAAAGACCTTATCACATTAGGATATGGGCCTTCGTTTGCAGCAAGTATTATTAAAAAAAGTAAGGAGTTAATGATTAAAAAGGGACATACCTATTACGAGTCAAAAAAACTTGACCGTGTTCCCAGAGAAGCGGTTGAAGAATTGTTAGGTGTAACCCTTGTGCAAGAAAACTGATTTTCATTTCAATGCGTAGATTAAGGAGTGAAAATCATGTCAAAAGACCCAATCAAGAAAGCTGATAATGGAACTTACTATTTCCGTGCAAATCTAGGCTTTCACCCAGTAACAAAGAAACAAATCCAAAAGTATCAAAGTGGATTTAAGAGCAAGCGTGAAGCAAGAGAAGCCTATTCAATTCTTATGCTGACAAAACCAGAGGAATTTGCAGAGCAAGAGCAAGAGAATGAACTCAAGTTTGAAGAATTTATTCGAGATGTCTTTTTGCCTTGGTACAAGTCGCAAGTTAAGGATAGGACATATGAAAACAGGCTTCCCACCATCAATAAGCACTTTGTGTTTTTCTTCCACCTAAAAGTAAGTGGCATTGAGCCGATGCATGTTCAAAAATGGCAACTAAAGCTATCCAAAACACTAAGCCCCTCATATGTTAGAGGAATACAAGGGTTATTTTCTCTTGCAATGGACAGGGCTGTAGTTTTGGGATTAGCAAAAGACAACCCATCAAAAATTATTGGCAACGTAAAAAAGCAGAAAACCAAGGTGGATTTTTGGACAAAAGAGGAATTTGAAAAAGTGATTTCCTTGATTTATAAAGAAGATTACTATCAGCACTTTATATTCATTTCTCTTGTGTTTCTGTTTATGACAGGTATGCGTATAGGTGAAGCCACAGCAATTCAGTGGGACGATGTGGATTTTGAAACTGGTATCCTGAAAATTGAAAAGAACCTTTACTACAAAAACCTTGAGAATTACCGATTTGTAGAAACCAAAACTAAGGCAAGTGAAAGGCATATCGTTTTGGATTCTGATACCCTCGCTCTTTTGCAGGAATGGAAAGATGTACAGCAAGCTGTTGTCAAGACCAAGTTTGTAATGAGCTACAATGGACACCCTACGCAAAAGAATACCATTTCACACGCCATTACAAGGTATTCCAAGCTTGCTGGAGTACACAGGATACGAATACACGCTTTAAGGCACTCACACGCCTCGCTACTCATCAGCATGGGTGAAAACCCTTTGATAATTAAAGAGCGTTTAGGGCATGAAGAAATCGAAACCACGCTTGGGACATACGGCCATCTTTATCCCAATAGCAACTTTGATGTTGCCAACAAATTGAAAGGTGTTCTCCAGTTCCAAACCTCCGCTGATAACAAAGCTGACTTGCCCAAAAATCAGTTTACAGTTTCGTTTTAATCGGGAGTGAAAACAAAAATGCAATGCAAATGCAATTTCAGAGAGAGAAAGAGCCGAAAAGCCCATGAATAAAGGCTTTTCGGCTCACCAGAAGCTACTCCCACTCAATGGTTCCTGTTGGCTTCGGTGTTAGGTCGTATAGTACTCGATTGATGCCTGAAACTTCGTGAGTGATTCTTTCTGTTATAATATCAAAGATTTCATATGGTACCTTTTCAATGGTTGCAGTCATAGCGTCTACAGTATTCACTGCACGGATGATTACTGGCCATTCAAAACTTCTATTGTGATTTTTTACCCCTACAGATTTAAAGTCGGGCACTACTGTAAAATACTGCCATACTTTACCTTCAAGGCCTGCCTTCTTGAATTCTTCTCGTAAAATAGCATCTGATTCTCGAACAGCTTCTAATCGATCTCTTGTTATAGCACCGAGGCAGCGAACCCCTAGGCCTGGACCTGGAAATGGTTGACGGTATACCATAGACTCTGGAAGTCCAAGGGCTAATCCACATTCGCGAACTTCATCTTTAAACAACATCTTTAAAGGCTCGATTAGCTCAAATTGTAAATCCTCTGGCAAACCACCTACATTGTGATGGCTCTTAACAGCCTTTACTGTCTTTGTACCAGATTCAATAATATCTGGGTATATCGTTCCTTGAGCTAAAAAGTCTACTCCCTGTAATTTACGTGCCTCTTCGTCAAATACATAGATGAACTCATTGCCGATAATCTTTCTTTTTTCTTCAGGATCTTCCACGCCAGCAAGTTTTTCAAGGAAGCGATCAACTGCATCGACATAGACTAGATTTGCTCCCATTTCTTCTCTAAATACTTGAACTACTTCCTCTGGTTCGCCCTTACGTAAGAGGCCGTGATTTACGTGAACACATGTAAGCTGGGAGCCAATTGCACGAATGAGGAGAGCTGCTACTACAGAAGAATCCACTCCTCCAGACAGGGCTAAAAGTATTTTTTTATCTCCTACTTGTTCTTGAATAAGCTGAACTTGTTCTTGAATGAAGTTGTCAATATTCCAGTTTTTTTCTGCCTTACAATCTTCAAATATAAATCTTTCCATTATGGACTGACGCTCGTCTACAGTTTTTGGCCAAGGCTTTGCCCCTTTATGATCTACAGATAAAACAGGAACACCTGCATTATATAAAGCATCAGAAGCATCTATTTCAACGCCGTCAACTATTCTATTGACTCCACCGTTTAGAATAATCCCCCTTACATTTTGTAAGTTTTTCACTTCTTCATTTGTCAAATCGTGAGGGTGAATCTCTGTATAAACACCTAATGCTCTAATTTCCCTAGCAATATCCGTATTCATAGTACTGCCAAGGTCAATAATCAATATTCTATCTTGCTTCATCTTTTGCCTCCCACATTTTAATACTCCTATCCTAACACAACTATCCTTTCAACGCTATATTCTTATATGTAAAAAATCGTTTTTTTTGAAAAATGACATCCCCACAGGAGATGCCATTTTACATTTCAAACTCATTTAAACTAAGTTTTTACCCACTTCTAAGGCTTTCAAATTAATTTCTACGAATGCAGGTTTTACGTTGTCAGAAATGATTTTGTTCCAATCAATAGATTCTAAATTCATTTTCTTAACAATGGTTCCTAAGAGAATTATATTCATTACCTTTGAGTTGCCTAATTTTACAGCTTCCCTTTGTGCATCAACTACAGTTGTTGGTACTTTGCTTTTTAATTCATCTAATATACCATCTGGATAGGTACATTTCCCCATTACCACAGGCATAGGTTTGATGGAATAATTATTTACTACGATCTTTCCATCAGGTTTTAAATAATCCAACCATCTTAGAGCTTCCATTATTTCAAAGGATACCAGTATATCCGCTCCACCTCTCTCTATGACTGGTGAATGGACTTCTTCTCCATATCTGACCTGAGATGAAACAGAACCTCCTCTTTGTGACATTCCGTGGATCTCACTCATTTTCACATCATGACCAGCTTCCATAAGACCTTGTGTGAGTAACTTACTGGCTAAAATTGTTCCTTGTCCGCCTACACCAACTAATAGTATGCTCTTAACCATTTATCTTTCCTCCTTCACAATGGCCTCTTGTTTCGTACAAAGCTGAGCACAGACTCCACATCCAACACATTGATTTCGATCGATGATCGTTTTCTTCGTAGTAGGCTCATAAGAAAGGGCTGGGCAACCAGCTTTGATACAAAGTTTACAGCCAATGCACAGATCTGAATCTACTTTGTATTTGTCTTTAAATACATCCTGGAATTCTTCTTTATCGTGTTGAGAAAGCTTTTTAAGAACACACGGCCATCTCGTTATAATTACAGAAGGTTCGTCAAGTCTCAATGCCCAATCAAAGGTTTCTTTAACAAGAGTTAAATCATTTGGATCTATTGTCCTTACATTCTTTGCCCCAAGAGCTCTTACAATGGCTTCAATATCCATCATTGGAGCATCTGAAAGGTCCGCATGACGACCAGAACCAGGATTTTCTTGATGTCCAGTCATACCTGTAATTCGATTATCCAAAATGACATTTACGGTTTTGCTTTGATTGTATAAAACCTCTATTAAAGAATTGATTCCTGTGTGGAAGAAAGTAGAATCTCCTAATACAGAAACAACCCTCTTGTCTTCATTTTTAAGGTCAAATGCTATTTGAGCTCCATGCCCTGCTGAAAAAGCAGCGCCCATGCAAATATTAAAGTCCATAGCATTATATGGCTCTGAAAATCCCAAAGTATAGCATCCTATATCCCCAGCAACCATTACGTTCTTTCTCTTACCCAAATCATAGAAAATCCCTCTATGAGGACATCCTGCACAAAGTGTTGGAGGTCTTGAGATTACCATGTCTTTATCGTAAGAGATTGTTGGTAATTCACTTCCGTATAATGATTTTCGGATTACATCAGGTGTAAGTTCACCATATGGAGGGAATGTATCATTGCCGTGGGGGATATAACCTAACATCTTTACCCTTTCTTCAATGTATGGATCGTTTTCTTCGAGGACATATATTGTATCTAGGTCTTTGCAGAATTCTGAGATCATTTTATCAGGAAGGGGATTTGTAAATCCTAATTTCAGATAATTTGCCTCTTCTCCAAAGACTTCCCTTGCATAGGAGTAGCATACTCCTGATGATATTACACCAATTTTTTTACCATTGTCCTTGATAAAATTAAAAGGAGATTTTTCACTGTAATCAGCAAGATCGATCATCCTTTGTTCTACTTTCTTTCTCAATTCTTTTGCTACAGCGGGAACGGTTATGTATTTCTTAACATTTTTTGTATAATCCGAAAAATCTGCTTCAACTCGATCTTCACATTCTACAATACTTTTTGAATGACAGACTCTAGTTGTCACTCGAACAAGTACAGGCGTATCATATGTTTCACTAATGGTAAAGGCTTCTTTCATCATGTCTTTTGATTCTTGACTTGTTGCAGGTTCAAGCATAGGAATTTTTGCAGCTTTAGCATAATTTCGATTATCTTGCTCATTTTGAGAAGAGTGTTGCCCTGGCTCATCAGCTGTTATAAGTACAAAACCGCCAGTAACACCTGTATAAGCATATGTAAACAATGGATCTGCCGCAACATTTACACCAACATGTTTCATAGACGCCATGGATCTTAATCCTGCTATAGAAGCTCCTATAGCTGCTTCTATGGCAACTTTTTCATTTGGAGCCCATTCTGATTTTACTTCTTTTCGTTCCGTCATACTTTCTAATATCTCTGTGCTCGGTGTTCCTGGATATGCAGAGGCGAATTTTACTCCAGCCTCCCAAGCCCCCTGAACCAAAGCTTCGTTTCCAGTCATTAGTTTTTTCATGGAATCCTCCTTATTCAAAATGCTTTATCTTAATTTAACACTTTAACTATCATTTGTAAAACACATTCTAATCTTATGGCGTAATCCACTGTTTTCCTTTTTACATACTAAAGGCGCGCCTACTTAACTTTCCGTTTGCGACTCTACAAGATTTATACTACAGTACTTTTCTCTTAGCTTAGGCTTTTCAATTTTGCCCGTTGGATTTCTTGGAATCTCCTCAAATACAACTTTTCGAGGGCGTTTATAACGGGGAAGTCCATTGCAAAACTCTGCAATTTCCTCTTGACTACAAGTATAACCTGCTTTTAACTCGATAATCGCTTGGGCTATTTCTCCAAGACGCTTATCGGGAATTCCAATAACAGCGACATCTTTAATTGCATCATGTGTCCTAATGAAATTTTCAATCTGCACCGGGTACAGGTTTTCTCCTCCGCTGATAATCACATCTTTTTTACGATCTACAAGATGAACAAAATGATCCTTATCCATTCGAGCCATGTCGCCTGTAAATAACCAACCGTCCTTGAGCACCTCTGCTGTAGCATCTGGATTTTTGTAATAACACTTCATCAGTCCCGGACCTTTTACACAAAGTTCCCCTACTTCACCTTGCTTAACGGGTTTACCCTCTTCATCCACAATTTTTAGTTTCCAGAGATGTCCAGGGATTCCTATCGCACCTACTTTAGAGATGTTTTCTATGCCTAAGTGAATACATCCAGGGCCTATGGATTCCGTCAAACCATAATTCGTATCATATTTATGCTCTGGGAAATAGTCTAACCACCTATGAATCAAGCTAGGAGGAACAGGCTGAGCACCAATATGCATCAATCTCCATTGAGATAGCTTGTATTCGTCTAAATCCATATCTCCTCGTTCAATAGCATCGAGAATATCCTGTGCCCAGGGTACCAAAAGCCAAGCAATGGTTATACCTTCATCAGATATGGTTTTCATAATCCACTCAGGATCTATGCCTCTAAGTAATACTGCCCTACTACCAGATAAAAGACTTCCAAACCAGTGCATCTTTGCACCAGTATGATAAAGGGGCGGGATGCAGAGGAAATTATCCTCTCTTGTCTGCTTATGGTGAGCCACTTCATCATAC
>ENA-UOOM01001248-UOOM01001248.1-fermentation-metagenome-genome-assembly--contig:-NODE-1248-length-25153-cov-10.415412_pt1 | contig 25153 bp, 25 predicted proteins | sample MGYA00245781_ERZ724031 | MGnify/ENA primary metagenome ERZ724031 (study PRJEB28704, sample SAMN03018317) | fermentation metagenome | biome: anthropogenic terrestrial biome; feature: soil... | reverse complement strand
TAAAATTGAAGAAGCAGCGAAAGCTCACGGTTTGAATATTATTGCCAAACTGCCCATAGATTCAAAAATATCATCTGCGTGCGACAAAGGATTGATTGAGCTTTATGGAGACAGTTTATTTGTTAATATAGCAGAAATATTAGAAAAAATGGAGGTTTAGCATGAAAATAGCAGTTGCAAGCGAAAAAGAAATGGTTACTGAACATTTCGGTCATTGTGAAAATTTTAATATTTATGAAACAGATGGAAATAAAATTCTTAAAAGTTGCTCAATAAATAATCCGGGACACAGACCGGGATTTCTTCCAAACTTCTTGAATGATATGGGTATAAACGTAATAATATCAGGAGGAATGGGGCAAGGAGCAATTGAAATATTCAACGAAAAAGGCATTGAAGTAATAACCGGTGCTAAAGGTGAAGCAAAAATTGTAGCAGAAGAATACTTAAAAGGCAATTTAGAATCAACCGGTTCAATTTGTCACGAACATAAGCATCATGATGAATGTGAATAATTGATTAATAAAATGAATAGATAAACAAAGCATCAAAAGCACGAGGAAAGTTCAACTTCTTGGTGCTTTTGTGTGTTGCAGGCAAGATTATTTGATTCTTTCTATTTTGAAAACGACAGGTCTTAAGCCGTCAGTGCAAGATGCGATTACAGTACCTTCGTCTTTGAAATTAGGGAAATCGGCGTTGAACATTACTGAAATAAACTCGCGGTGGATATCTGCCCATGCCCAGGAACAAAAACCTTCCGGCTTTTCAAAGTTGTCTATTATGAATTCTTGACCGATATAGTGGTAATCACAAGGACTATGTGTTGCGTGCTGCTCAGTTATTAGATAATCATTAACTAGATCTTTATGATGCAAGGTTTTTAATACTGTTATTTTTACCTTAGCACTTTGTTTTCTTTCCATATACTTTTCTCCTTATATTTTACTTGAACATTTTTCAATAGATATTATGAAAATTATAAATCATAAGTCACTGCTTTGCAACAATGCAATTTATCTATTCTTTATAATCATTTAAAAAATAAAGTAATAAAGCAATATTTATAAAAAAATATTAAAAATGGCTTGTACTTCTAAAAAGCATATGCTATAATTGTATTATCGAAACGATATTCCATCATACGGAACATAGGATTAGAAAATTAAATATTGAAAGGGGATAAATCTTGACTAGTAGTCAAACCATTAAAAAAAAGGATGTTAACAGTTCGAGCGTGCAATCAATTGAAAGAGCATTTATTATATTAGAAGCACTAGCTTTATCTAATGGCGAAGGGAAAGGGATTACCGAATTATCAAAAATTACAAAGCTATCTAAATCAACTGTTCATAGAATAGTCAATACTTTGTGCCAAATGGAGTATATTCATAAGGAAATATCAAGTGATAAGTATTGTTTAGGTCTAAGGTTAACTTATTTAGGTAATGCTGCATTAAATAGAATAAAGCTTATTGATGTTGCAAAAGGTGACTTAATTAATTTATCGGATAATACTAATATGACTGTACATTTAGCTGTTATTATCGACCACGAAATAGTATATGTTGATAAAGCAAATAGCAATCAAAGCATTCAAACGGCTTCAAGGATAGGACAACGTTCTTACCTGCACAGTACAGGTTTGGGAAAAGCAATATGTGCTTATCTTCCCAAAGAAGAAGTATTAATTCACTTAAAAGCTATGGGTATGCCGCAAAGAACAAAAAATACAATAACTAATAAAGAAGTTTTTTTGAAAGATCTTCAAAAAATTAAGGAACGAGGATATTCAATTGATAATGAAGAAAATGAAAAATATATTAGATGTGTTGCTGCGCCTATATATGATATGTCTGGAAAAGTAATAGCCGCTATAAGTCTTTCAGGGTTAGTGGTACATTTTTCCGAAGATAGAATTAATGAACTAGCTACACTTGTTAAAGAAACGGCAAATCATATTTCACATAATATGGGATATCAAATGTAATTACATATATATTCTAAATTACAAAAAGAGGTTTGATATGATAGGAGGAGATCATGGAATCATATTTAAATAGTAAAGCTATTGCATTAAAACAAGGAGGTATAAGGGGTTTTTTTGATAAAGCTAAAAACTATTCCAATGTTATTAATCTAGGCATTGGCGAACCTGATGCTGATACGCCTAAGAAAATAATTGATTATGCTTATAATGCAATGAAGGAAGGGAAGACTCATTACACATCAAATGCAGGCGATATAGACGTTCGAGAGGCTGTAGCAAATTATGTTAAAAATTACGGAATTGATGCAAATCCAAGTAATGAAATAATATTAACCTGCGGCGGGATGGGGGCAGTTGCTATGGCAGTTTTAGCAATAGTCAGCGATGATGACGAGGTAATTATACAGGATCCCCAGTGGCTTAATTATTGTTCTCAAGTAAAATTTGCCGGTGGAGTGCCTGTTCAGGTACCTGTTAAAGAGGAAGATAAATTTGTCTTTAAGCCTAAAAGTTTAGAGAAATATATTAACAATAAAACAAAAGTACTTATGATAAATTCTCCAAACAATCCTACAGGTGCAGTTATGTCACCTGAGGATATGGAAAAGATTGCTCAATTAGCTATAAAAAATGATTTGTTTGTAATTTCTGATGAAGTATACTGTGAATTGCTCTATGATGGTAAAAAACATACATCTATTGCGTCCTTGCCAGGTATGAAAGAAAGGACATTGGTAGTAAACAGTTTATCTAAAACTTTTGCAATGACCGGATGGAGAATTGGTTTTGCAATAGGGCCTAAGGATATCATTTCAAAGCTAATAATTCTACAGGAAAATTTAGTTGCTTGTGCGCCGGCACCTGCACAACAAGCTGCAAAATTCGCTCTTAGCACCATGTGTGATGTTGAAAGAATGGTCAACATGTATGAAAAAAGGCGTAATATTATCGTTAATGGCTTAAATAATATTAATGGAATAAAATGCTTAAAGCCATCCGGTGCTTTCTATGCATTTGCTAATATTAAAGAATTAGGTAAAACTTCATATGAATTTGCTGAAGAATTACTTGAGCAAGAGCAAGTTGTCGTAATACCCGGTTCAGCATTTGGCCCCAGCGGGGAGGGTTTTATAAGAGTAGCTTATTCTAATTCAGAAGAAAATTTACGTATTGCTTTAGAAAGAATAAGTAATTATGTAGATAGTTTTAATAAGGATATGTAAATAATTTTGAAATATGTAGGAGGGTTTTATGTCAAAATTAATATTTAAAAGAGCGGATATCAAACCATTTTTAGATGGTCTTACAATTTATGGGACTGGTGGAGGTGGAGATCCAGAATGGGGCAAGATAATTCTTGAAAATGACTTTGATCATGGAAGGTCTTTTGAAATTGTTGATCCTGAAGACATTGCAGATGATGCGTTTGTTTGCAGTGGCGGAATTATGGGCTCTGTTAAATCTCTCGATGATTTGTCATATGAAGATACAACATATGGCTGGGAAGATGACTTTCCGTTAGTTAATGCTATTAGAGCCATGGAGAAAATCATAGGAAAGAAAGTTGATTACCTCATTCCATTTGAAGTTGGTGCTCTAAATACTCCTGTTATTATGTCTGCAGCTGCAAGGCTTGGCATACCTATGATCAATGGCGATGCATGCGGCAGAAGCTGCCCTGAAACACAAATGACATCTTTTATAGGACATGGTATAGATTTATATCCAATGCCCCTAGTAGACAGCTATGGTAATACAAGTATTGTAATGAGTGGTAATACTCCTACATACGCAGATGAATTAGGGAGGTTTATCGTCGTAAAAGGTGGTGGTTTTGGTGCAAATGCACATTATCCAATGACTGGAGCAGAGTTAAAACGTTCATGCGTACCATATACTGTAACTAAAGCTATTGAATTTGGCAAAATTATTGAGAACGCCAATTTTAAGGGCAGGAATCCTGTAGAGGCTTTTAGGAAGTTCGTAGACGGCAAATTAATATTCGATGGGGTAGTTTGCCAATTAGAAGGTGAGGACAGGGGAGGATTCTATTTAACTAATCTTATAATGGATGGAAAAGGTCAATTTAATGGTAAAAAGTTAAAAATGATAGTAAAAAATGAATCAATGGCAGTTTGGATAGATGACAAATTGTCTATTATGTTTCCTGATTGTGCTTTTATGCTATATTCAGAAACTGGATATGGTGTTGCCAGCATAGACCACAAGGTAGGACTATCTATGTCAATAGTATGTACACCATGTCATGAGAGAATAAGAGAATGCATGGAAACTGATATAGGAAAGATTGCTTTCGGTGCTGCAAGATATGGATATAGCGAATTAGAATACGTACCTTTTGAAAAACTATATCTATAAAATGACAGACTTAAAAGAGAGGATGTGGTTTACATTAAACAAAATGTTATAGAAGTAAAGAATATTGGAAAAGAATTTAATGGCGTCTGGGTTTTAAAAGACATAGATTTTGATTTAAAACCCGGTGAAATACATGCATTAGTCGGCGAAAACGGGGCAGGTAAATCTACCTTTATTAAGATTTTATCAGGTGTCTACAGTCAATCCTCAGGAGATATATATTTAAATGGAAAACCAATAAAATTCAGCAGTGTTAAACATAGTGAAAGCAGTGGAATACGTACAGTTCACCAAGAAATTAATTTAGTACCGTATTTCAAAGTTTATGAAAATATATTTATTGGTTCAGAGCTAGAAAAGTCTGTTGCAGGTATAAAAATAATAGATAGCAGAGAAATGAAAAAACGTGCTATTGAAGTTATAAATCGTCTAGGAGTAGAATTAGATGTTAATCATATTACTGCAGGTATAAATACAGCTATGAAGAAGATAGTAGAAATATGCAAAGTATTAGTTTATAATCCTGAAATTGTTATATTTGACGAGCCTACTACAGCATTAGGCCAGGAAGAACGAAAAAGCCTGCTAAATATAATTAAACTATTAAAAGAGCAAGGTATATCTATAATCTATGTTTCTCACAATCTTGAAGAAATAAAAGAAATTGCTGACAGAGTAACTGTTTTTCGCGATGGTGAAAAAGTTGCATTATTGCAAGATGATGAAATAACTATTGATAATATAATTTGTAATATGCTGGGAAATAAAACTTATAACAGTTATACAAGACAAAATTCTTATATACAAGAGGAAGAAGTACTAAAGTTAGAAGGTGTAACAACAGACTTGCTAAAAAATATAAACTTTTGTTTAAAGAAGGGTGAAATATTAGGTATAGCAGGTGTTGTCGGTGCAGGTAAAACCGAAATAGCAAAAGCAATATTTGGTCTAGATAAAATAAAAGCCGGCTCAATAGAAGTAAAGGGCAAAAAGACAACACCAACCCCAGAAAATGCTATAAAAAACAAAATTGCTTTAGTGCCAGAAGAGAGACAGTTGCAAGGTATAATATCAAGTTTTCCTGTATCTAAAAATGTTACGCTAACATATTTAGAAAAATGGACAAAAAAAGGTATACTTAATACTAGCAATGAATTTAAATCTACATTAAATTATATTGATAGGCTATCAATAAAAACTCAAGGACCAGAACAATTAGTAAAATACTTAAGTGGTGGAAATCAGCAAAAGGTAGTTTTATCTAGGTGGCTGGTTGGAGATTTTGAAATAGGGGTTTTTGATGAACCAACAAAAGGAATAGACATAAAAGCCAAGGAAGACATATATGCATTAATGGATAAACTTTCAAAACAAGGAAAATCTATAATTATAATGTCATCTTATTTACCTGAACTAATTTCCAATTGTGACAATATAATTGTAATGAAAGAAGGGGAAATAGTAGGTGAATTCAATACACGTCAAGAAAACCTTGAGGAAAAAATATGCAAAGTAATGCTAGGAGGACACAAAGATGATAAAGAGCAAAGAATTGCATAAGTTTGATTGGATACAATTTTTAAAAAAATATGGAACAGCCATATTCGGGCTTATAGTGTTTATATTTTTTTCAATAGCTGCTGATAACTTTTTTACGGTTAATAATCAATTAATATTGCTAAGACAGATGAGTATGCTTACAGTTGTTTCATTGGGTTTTACTTTTGTTATGGCAGCCGGAGGATTTGATATGTCTTTAGGTAATGCAGCAGGATTAATAAACATAACTTTTGGTGCTGTATTAATTTCTACAAATAATTTTATCTTATCATTTTTAGCTGCATTAATAGTAGGTATTACATTGGGCATTACAAACGGATTATTAGTAGCTATTATTGGTTTACCTGACTTCATTGCTACATTTGCAGTAGGTACAATAACTGTTGGTATAAAGATGCTTATAACTAAGGGCAATCCTATGTTTTTTCCAAGAGATGTAAGTCAAGCTGCTATTTTTATAGGACAAGGTAGAATAGGTATTATTCCATTCCCTGTAATATTAATGATAATATTAGTTATTTTAGTTGCATTTATATTGGAAAAGACGACTTTAGGAAGACGTATATATGCAATAGGAGGTAATAAAGTAGCAAGTCAATATGGTGGTATTAATGTAAAAAAATATAGATTCATTACATTTCTGTTTTCAGGTGTTTTTTTAGCAATAGCATCTGTCATGTTAACATCCAGGTTAGGTTCTGCACAACCGCTAGCCGGCGAAGATTTTATGTTGGATGCTATTGCATCTGTGTTTTTAAGTACTACTATGTTCGGTGAAGGAGAACCAAGGGCGGCAGGAACATTTGTAGGAGCATTTGTCATTTGCATGTTAACGAATGGATTAACTATGCTTAATATTGAATATTACTTTCAATATATAACAAAGGGACTAGTAGTAATTCTATCTGTTCTAACTTCTGTATACTTAGGAGGTAAGCTTAATAAATCCTAGGAAATAAAAAAGTATAAAAGTAGGTGAATAATTTATGATTAATGTATTAGGATTTTGTGCAAGTCCGCGTAAAGGAAACAGTTTATATTTACTTAACAAAGCAATGGATGAAATTAGAATACATGCAAAGCATTTAGGAGAAGAGGTTTCTATTGAAACTTGTTCAATTCGCGGAAAAAAAATCAGCGGATGCGTCATGTGTCAAGGTTGTATGAAAGATGGTATTTGTCTTATAAAGGATGACTTCAAAGAAATGCAGGATATGTGGCTGAAAGCAGATGTAATTATTTATTCAGTACCAGTGTACCATATGGGAATGCCGGCTCAAATGAAAGCATTTATTGACAGGTTAGGGAACAGTATGTTTGGTCGATATAAGGAAATATTTCCGGATATGGTTACAGCACCAAAACCACTAAAAGTAATTGGATGTATAGCACAAGGGATACATGCCTTTTCTGGTCAGGAACATACAATTACTCAGGTTATAAATCATGCTATGGTTTGTGGTTGTGTGCCTGTGGCAGGAGATTTATGGGAGTCATATATAGGCGCTGGAGGGTGGACGGCAAATGATGAAAACAGAAACGCATTAGAAAAGCAATTTGAAAATGGTACCGAAGATTCACGAGTTGTAGTAACATCTAGCCAATCATTAGCAAGAAGATCATTAGATATGGCAATTTTGTTAAAGAATGGAGGAATAAATAGTCATAAAGTTATTGATAGTCCTGTATATATAGCATTTAAACAGAATATTCAAAAATAAGTAAGGAGGAAAATAGTTATGTTACCTAAAAACAATCCACAACTGCTTAGAATTAATTTAAGTACAAAAGAAATTGAAAAAAAAGAATATAAAGATAAAGAATTGCTTAAAAAAACTTTAGGCGGAAGAGGTTTAGCTACGTATATTTATATTAACGAGTACGATCAAACATTACCACCTGAAGATGAAAGATCACCAATTATATATGCAACCGGTTTGCTAACAAGTACAATGGTACCTTCTTCTGGAAGAACATCAGTAATATTCAAAAGTCCTGTCACCAAATCATTTTTTAAGACAAATGTCGGCGGACATTTTGGCGGTGCATTAAAATATGCAGGATATGATATTTTAATAGTTGAAGGAAAGTCTGAAACTCCTTGTTATATATATATTAATGATAATAGGGTGGAAATCTTAGATGCAAGTGATTTGTGGGGAATGGATAATAGAAAATTAAATGCTAAATTACGTTCTAAATATAATGATGAGGAGCTTCAGTTAGCTTGTATAGGTCCTGCCGGAGAAAATCAAGTGGCTTTTGCTTCTATTCATGCTTCAATATACAATGCTGCCGCAAGAGGCGGTGGTGGAGCTGTTATGGGTGCAAAAAACCTTAAATGTATCGCTGTGCATGGTAATAAATTTGTAGAAGTTGCTAAACCAAAGGAATTTTACAATGCTGTTGCAAGAATAAGCGAAAAAATGGATCATGTCCCTGGTGTTAAAGGTCTTACTATGTATGGAACCAGTATAGGTATGGAATCAACGAATGCTATAGGTGCATTTCCTGTACGAAACTTTCAGGAAAATCAAATTGATGGAGTCAGAACCTTAACCGGTCAATATGTCATAGAAAGTGGTTTGATGAAAAATAGAGTTGGATGTTATACATGTCCAGTATCATGTCATAGATACTGTACAATTGATGATGGTAAATATAAGGGAACATATACAGGAGGACCAGAATACGAGACATTAGCTTCTTTTGGCGGAGGGTGCGGAACCACAGATACTGAAGTAGTATTAAAAGCTAATGAGTATTGCAATATTCTAGGAATGGATGTAATATCTGCCGGAGGAGTTATTCAATGGTTGATGGAATGTAAACAAAGAGGTGTAGTTACAGATGATATAGCAGACGGATTAGATTTAAGCTGGGGAAACGGTGATACTATTGTTGAATTAACTAGAAAAATTGCCTATAGAGAAGGTGTAGGTGATTTATTAGCTGACGGAGTTAAGGCTGCTGCAGAAAAAATTGGGAAAGATTCATACAAGTGGGCAATTCAAGCTAAAGGATTAGAACAATCAAGAGTAGAAACGAGGGCTGCATTTTCGTATGCTTTAGCCTTTGCTGTAAATTCACGTGGTCCTGATCATTTAAACACTGAGTGTCTTGCAGAATTTGGAGGAGATTATGTTGCTGTTGAAGTGATTAAAAAAATTACTGGAAGCGAGAAATATGCATATCCACATACAACTGAAAAAAGACCTGAAATTGTTCGTTGGCATGAGGACATATATGCAGCAGGTGATTCTTTAGGTATTTGTGCATTTCCTACTACTGCACAATTCTGGATGGATGAAAGTGATTTAGCTGAGTTATTTAGCACAGCAACTGGTATTGAAATTACGAAAAATGACATAATGGAAGCTGGAAGGCGTACTATACTTATGGAGCGTATGTGTGTTGGAATGATGGGTTTTGATAGAAATCATGACAAACTTCCATATAGATTAATGAATGAAAAACTTGAAAACGCTAAGCATGATAATGCAATAAACTCTCATGAAGATATTGAGATTATGAAAGACGGATATTATAAGTTGCATAAGTGGGATTTAACAAGCGGACTTCCTACGAATAAAATTATAAAAGATTCTAATCTTGGAGAATTTGTTGAGAAGTATTCTAAACATGTTCATATTAAGGAGGAGTGTTGATATGAAAAAAATTATTGTTAATTCTAAACTATGCTCAGGTTGCAAAACATGTGTATTAAACTGCTCCTTTTTGCACCATAATGCATTTTCTCACAAATTATCAAATATTAGAATTCTTGGTAAAGAGGAAAGAGCTGATTTTAAACCAACACTCTGTATACAATGCGAAGAGAGAAATTGTGTTAAGGTGTGCCCCGTAGAAGCAATTTCTATTAACAAGAATAATGGTGCTGTGATTGTAGATAAGGATAAATGTATTTTATGTGAAATGTGTATTGATGCATGTGAGTATAATGCAATACGAAAAACTAATGATACCAAAGGAAACGAATATATAGCTATATGTGATTTATGCAATGGCGATCCACATTGTGTTAAATACTGCAGACTTGGTGCGCTTAAATATGAGTAATATAAAGGTGACTTAGATGGCTAAAGTAAGATATGTTTCACCCTATGATAAAATAACCGGTACTACATGGGACGATATAGAAGGAAATACAATAGGTGAAGTGTGCCAAAATATAATTTTGAAATATGGTGATGAGGTAGCATTTTTATTGGATGACAAAGGTGACCTTTCTAAAGATGTAGTAATATTAGTAGATAGAAGAGGTGCTCTAACTTTAGACGGATTTCATACTGCTGTAAAAAATGATACAGAAGTAATTATTATGGAGTATTTAGGATGGGCATAGAAAGAGAAGTATTTGACTATGTAAATAAGAGTAAAACAAATGTAGATGGTATGAATGTTTTGAAAATGGAATCTGTGCATGAACTGGCGAAAAAGTTGAACAAGAGCATAAAACAAACAGAATTATATTTATTGGAGCAAAACATTCTACCTTATCGTTATATTGGTACAGCAAAATTTACTGGTCTACAGGGCATGATAAGGTTACTAAAATCTCGAGTTGCAATAATAGGATGCGGCGGTGTAGGCGGATTTATATGTGAATTATGTGCAAGATTAGGAGTTGGAGAAATAATACTTTTTGATGGAGATGTGTATGAAGAAAGTAATATAAATAGACAAATAGGATGCATCGAGAAAAATATTGGAAAATATAAAGCTGAAGTTATGGCTGATAGAATAAAAGATATAAATAGTGGTGTTGAAGTTTTTTATAAAAATACTTACTTGCAAAAACCTCATTTTACTACAGAGTTATCTGGATGCGATGTAATAATTGATTCTGTTGATAACATTCAAGATCGTCTAAATATTTCGAATGCTTGCAAGGAATTGATGATACCTTTTATCCATGGCAGTATAGGTAACAGTTCGATTCATGTGGGAGTTTCGATGCCAGATAATAATTTTTTAGAAAATATTTATAGTTATAATAATACAAATAACAAATTAATGGGAAGTCCTGTAACAACAGTTATGATATGTGCAGCCTTGCAAGTGGCAGAATTAGTAAAAATTATCTGTGAAATTGGCGAGAGTCTAAGCGGGTATTTGCTGCACTATAATTGGTTATCCAATGATTTAATAAAGATTGATTTCTCAAATAATAATGATAAAGGTGGACAAATATGAGAAGATTGCTAAAAACTATGAATGATGGTAAATGTGTTTATGGACCGTTTATGAAAACTGGTGATCCTGCATTTGTAGAAATTGTTGGACATTCAGGGTTTGACTTTGTAATTCTAGATTTAGAACATGGACCTACTAATGAATTAATATTACAAAATTTAATACGCGGAGCACAGTTTGCAAATTTATGCCCAATTGTCAGAGTTTCAAAGCTTGATGAAGTTTTAATCGGCAAAGCTTTGGATGTTGGTGCTGAGGGCGTACAAATACCTCAAATAACAAGTTCGAAGGATGCTGTTTTGGCAGTTAAAGCATCTAAATTTGCACCATTAGGAGAACGTGGAGTTTGCCGTTTTGTCAGGGCAGCTAATTATAGCGCAATGGATAGATTTGAATATTTTTCAAAATCCAACGATAATTTTGTTATATTGCAGTTAGAAGGCAAAGAAGCCATTGATAACTTAGATGAGATATTAGCTGTTAGGGGGGTAGATGTAATATTTGTCGGCCCGTATGATTTATCACAATCTATAGGTATGACAGGAAATGTAAATCATCCTCTAGTAGAAGAAAAAATGAGATATATAATTAAAAAAGCATCAGAGAAAGGCATTTTAACCGGCACTTTTGTTGATACTGTAGAAGCTGCAAAAAAGTGGAGGGATGTTGGCGTTTCATATATATCTTACTCAGTTGATGTGGGGATTTTTTATGAAGCTTGTAAGAATTTATTATCCAATATAACGGAAGATTAAATTCATAAACATCTGATTAGATAATTTAAATGAGGAGGAAATGATATACTATATCATATTGAATGATGAAAATGATAAATAAAGAAAGGTTACTTGAAACCTTTATTAACTATGTAAAAATATCAAGTAAAAGTTTGTATGAAAAAGATATAGCTAATCGAATAATAGCGGACTTAGAAGAGTTTTCATATGAAGTTTATGAAGATAATGCCGGTGAAAAACTGGGATCTAATGCAAACAATTTATATTTTTTTATTGGCGGAGAATCAAATGAAGAATCTTTTATCTTTTCTTCTCATATGGACACAGTAATTCCTTGTGATAATATTGAACCTTTTATAAAAGAAGGATTTGTTACTACTGATGGAAATACTATACTGGGTGCGGATGATAAAGCAGGTATAGCAGCCATAGTAGAAGCATTAAGAATAATAAAAGAAAATAATCTTACCCATAGACCGATTGAAGTTATATTTACTATAAATGAAGAAGGCGGTTTACATGGTTCAAAAAATTTACAGTATGAAAAATTAAGATCAAAAAAAGCAATAGTATTAGATAGTAGTGGTGAAATTGGTAAGATAATAATTGGTGCTCCCGGTCAGAACAATTTATCTGCTAAGATTATAGGAAAGGCTGCTCATGCGGGTGGAGAACCAGAGAATGGTATAAGTTCAATAATTGTTGCAGCAGAAGCAATATCTAATATGGAACTGTTAAGAATAGATTATGAAACAACTGCAAATATAGGGTCACTAACTGCAATAAGTCCAACAAACATAGTATGCCCTGAAGCAAATTTAAAAGCGGAAATAAGAAGTCGAGATGAAAGTAAATTGAATTTTTATACTGAAAAAATGATAGATGAATTAAAGAAAGCTTGTAATAAATTCGGAGCTAAATTAGAGCATTCTTGTTCTGCAGTATATAATAGCTATAAAATTGATGAAAATGACGAGTTTGTTATCTTTGTTGAAGAAAAATGCAAAGAAATGGAGATAACAAGTATTACTAAAGAATATACCGGTGGTGGTAGTGATGCTAATATATTCAATGAAAATGGAATTAAAACATTAAATATAAGCACCGGTATGGAAAAAGAGCATACATGCAGTGAGAGAATAAGCATTAAAAACCTTGAATTGCTCACCGAACTCGTATTGAAACTAATGATTGTTTAGTTGCAGGATAAAGAAATATAATAAAAGAGTTTATTTGCAAAATATTATAAGAGAGGTATATTTATGAATGAATATGTTAGGAAAATATCAAATTATGGAATAGTACCGGTTATTAAAATTGATAGCGTTGAAACTGCAGTTCCGTTGGCAGAAGCATTAATCAGTGCAGGACTTCCAGTAGCAGAAATTACTTTCAGGACAGCTCAAGCTGAAGAATCTATAAAAAGGATTGTAAAAGCTTATCCCGAAATGCTGGTTGGAGCAGGTACAGTATTATCTATTGAGCAAGTAGACAAGGCGGTTAACGCAGGAGCAAAGTTTATTGTTACACCGGGTTTTAACCCCAAAGTTGTAAGCTATTGTATATCAAATAAAATCATTGTTATTCCCGGAGCTTCAATACCAAGCGATATGGAAAAAGCATTGGAAATGGGATTAGAGGTTGTAAAGTTCTTTCCGGCTGAGCAATCCGGTGGAGTAGAATATTTAAAAGCAGTGGGAGGACCTTATACAACACTTAAATTTATTCCTACAGGCGGTGTTAATGCAAAAAATTTAAACACTTACCTATCACAAAAGAATGTTGCAGCTTGCGGCGGATCATGGATGGTAAAAAGTGATTTAATTGAAGCCGGAGATTTTAATACAATTAAAAAACTCGCAAAAGATGCAATTCAAACTATGTTAGGTTTTTCATTAGGTCATGTGGGAATTAATTGTGTAGATTTAAATGATGCTGACAGTGTTGCAAAAGAGTTTTCAAATATTTTTAGTCTGGATTATAAAATGGGGAATTCGTCGATTTTTGCAGGTGAAGCAGTTGAAGTGATGAAGTCTCAATATTTAGGTAGAAATGGGCATATTGCAATAAAAACAAATTTTGTAGATAGAGCAGTTGCTTATTTGAGTGAGATGGGAATAACATTTGATGAGAGTACACGTAAGACCGGTCCGAGCGGAGAAACAAAAGCGATTTATTTGACAGAAGAAATCGGTGGTTTTGCTATTCATTTAAAGAACTAGGACGAGGAGAGTGATATATATGAAAGTTTTAACATATGGAGAAATAATGCTTAGACTAAAGGCACCCGGTGTTGAAAGATTTTTTCAAAACCCTTTAATGGAGGCGACATTCGGAGGCGGAGAAGCTAATGTGGCAGTTTCTTTAGCCAATTATGGAATGGATGCAGCATTTATGACAGTACTACCGGATAGTATCTTAGGGGATGAAGCAGTAAAAGAATTAAGAAAGTTTGGTGTAGACACTTCAAGGATATTAAGAGGAAAAGGACGCATGGGAATATATTTCTTGGAAGCAGGAGCAAATCAGCTTCCAAGCAAGGTTGTATATGACAGAGATAATTCTGCAATAGCGTTGGCGAAACTCGGCGACATTGATTGGGATAAGGCTTTTGACGGAATTGACTGGTTCCATATAACAGGAATAACACCGGCGATTTCAGAAAGTGCAATGGAGCTTTCTTTGGAGAGTGTAAAGAATGCAAAGGCTAAAAGCATTACTGTATCCTGTGACCTTAATTTCCGTAAAAATTTATGGAACTATGGTAAAAAAGCAACTGAGGTAATGACTGAATTAGCAAAGTATGTAGATGTCGTGGTTGCCAATGAAGAAGATTGTCAAAAATCATTGGGAGTAAACATTGATGTGCATGTTGAAGGCGGCGAATTAGACAGAAATAAATATAAGGAGCTTTCTGATAAAGTTTTAGACTTATATCCCAATATGAAGATAATAACCATAACATTAAGAGAAAGTCAGAGTGCTGATATTAACGGCTGGGCTGCATGTCTTAATGACAGAGAAAACTTCTATGTGAGCAAAAGATATGATATCCGAGACATAGTAGACCGAGTTGGAGGAGGAGACTCTTTTGCAGGAGGTTTGATTTATGGCTTGAATAATTACGAAGATAAACGTGAAGCACTGGAGTTTGCAGTGGCAGCAAGCTGCTTGAAGCACTCTATATCAGGAGACTTTAACAGAGTAAGTGTTTCAGATGTTGAAAAGCTAGCAGGAGGAGACGGGACCGGAAGAGTTCAAAGATAAGATTACAGATTGAAAAGGGCTGGCATGCAATTCTGAGTAATAAACAGTGTATAGAAAAAGTTTTAATCGAAAAAATAACTTGTATTTATTCAATATATGTGCTATAATTATATTATCGAAACAATGTTCCGCATCGCGGAACATTGAGAAGATAATTACATATAGCTAAAGAAATAAATATAAAATTACCTTTTAGTTTGGAAATCGATTTTAGATAATCTAACTAAAGAGGAAAAGAAATATATAGTTTTGTTAGAGAAAAAGAGAAAGGGCTACAACTTTTCAATTACAAAATCATGGAGGATTGAATTATGGATTTAAAAGAACTTTCATTGTCTATACAAAAAGGCGATGCTAATAAAGCCAAAGAATTAGTTAAATTATGCATAGAAAAAAATATAAATGCTGAGCTAATTTTAAATGAAGGCTTGATATCAGCTATGGACGAGATTGGAGTTAAGTTTAAAAATAATGACATTTATGTTCCGGAGGTGTTGATAGCTGCTCGTGCCATGAATGCTGCTATGCAAATACTTGAACCGGTATTAATTGAGGCTGGAGTTAAAAATATCGGTAAAGCTGTAATAGGAACTGTTAAAGGAGATTTACATGATATAGGCAAAAACCTTGTTGGGATGATGCTTAAGGGTAAAGGAATAGAGGTTTATGATCTCGGGGTAGATGTTTCAGCAAAGGAATTTGCAGATAAATCAGAAGAAGTGGGCGCACAAATAGTTTGTTTATCTGCACTATTGACAACAACAATGCCAGCAATGAAAGATATTATTGATGAATTTAATAGGCGTGAAATTAGAGATAAATATGTTTTAATGGTAGGTGGAGCACCAATTACAAATAATTATGCCAATCAGATAGGAGCTGATTGCTATGCAGAAGATGCAGCGACAGCTGCTGAGGTAGCTAAATCATTCTTACTAGAAGGTTAAGCAAAAAACAATGTAGATAATTCTTAGCACTAACTGAAAATTTAAAAAAAGCCGTGAAAGAGTCCTGATTATCAGATAACTATTGAAGGGAGGCAAAGCATAGAATTTGATAAAATTATCTATTTAATACATATGTTAAAGATAGGAAAACATACAAAATAAGTAAAGGAGTGTATAATTTGAATTCTAGAGAAAGGGTACTAACAGCATTAAAGCACAAAGAGCCAGATCGCGTACCATTTGATATTGGAGGATCTGTGACAACTGGCATACATAAAGTAGCTTATAAAAATTTATTAGAATACCTTGGTATAAAAAATAGGGAAATAATTACAATCGAATATCTACAGCAATTGGCTATGATTGATGAGGATATTCTAACTCGCTTTAATGTTGATCTAAGACCCATAGCCACTAATATGCCCGAGCATTTGATGCCTGAATTTTTTATAGAGGAAAATCACGAAAAGTTTTATGATCAATTTAATATAAAATGGAGAAAACCTTTGGAGTATGGATTGTATTTTGATCTTGAAGAGCAACCATTTTCCAACTTTACTTCAGTTAAGGAAGTAGAAGAATTTGAATTTCCAGATCCTTTGGAAAGTTCTAGATATATAGGGGTTAGCGAAAAGGCTCAGGCTATAAAGGACAATACAAATGCAGCTATAACTTTAGCGGGTATAACAGCAGGCATAACTGAAATTGCTTGCTGGCTAAGAGGAATGGAAAATTTCATGGTAGATATGATGCTTGATAGAAAGATGGCCGAAGCTATATTAGACAAGGTTATGGTGTTTAAAGCAAAGTTTTGGGAAGAGGCACTTTTATCATTTGGAGATTTAATTGATGTAGTAATTGAAGCAGATGATCTAGGTACTCAAACTTCACAGTTATTTTCACCGAAACAATATAGGGATATAATTAAACCTAGACATAAAATAATATTTGATACTATAAAAAAGGCTAAACCTGATGTTTTTATTTTTTTACATTCATGTGGAAATATATATGACCTTATACCTGATTTGATTGAAATAGGCGTTGATGCAATTAATCCTGTTCAAGTAACAGCAAAAGATATGGATACTAAAAGACTAAAAAAAGAATTTGGAAATGATTTGACTTTTTGGGGAGGAGGTATCGATTCAGTAAACATTTTAAACAAGGCAACCCCTGAGCAGGTTAAGGACGAAGTAAAACGCAGAATACATGATTTGGCACCTGGTGGAGGATTTATCTTTTCAGCTGTTCATAATATACAGCCTGATGTACCCCCAGAGAACATAATTGCTATGATTGAAGCACTCAATGAGTTTGGAGTTTATAAATAATATACAAGTATTTATTAATTTTCTGATTATTTTGATACTATAAGTATAAGAAAATAAATAAGGAGGGATTGTGTGAAAATAATGATACCTGAAGAAGAGTTTTGCAATAGTCATTTACTTCTTCAACCTGGAAGACCAATTTTGTGTACTACTAAAAATGAGGATGGTTCAGATCATGTTGCTCCTTTTAGTTGGGTGAATCCTGTTTCATCCAAACCACCAATGTTGGCACTTGCACTCTTAAACGAACCAAAAAAACAACATAGTCTGGTAAATATTGAAAGGACTGGAGAATTTGTAATAAACTTGCCGGATATAGATATTGCAGATAGTCTGGTGCTGTCTTCTTACAAGACTAAATTTGGAGAGAACAAGTTTGAACGCTCTGGTTTTACCAGGTTGCCCTCAGTTAAGGTTGAACCGCCTGGTATAATGGAATGCAGGGCTCATCTAGAGTGTAAGGTTAGCGATACAATAGTGACAGGTGATCATATACTATTAATTGCAAATATTATATATGCTCAGTATGATGAAGAAGCTTTTTCACCAAGTTTATTAATTAATTTGGATAAATATAAGCCTGCCATACATTTACAGAATTTCAATCTAAACAGTTCTCAGATACATATGTTTATGGCATCTGGCGGTGCTCATATTACAGAAGTGGCTTTTCCTAAAAAAGAAGAATCTTAGAAATGCAAACAAATGTAGTTAAGGCAAAGATACATTAGTAAACCATCTTTATCCTTGCCATAACAATAAACGAATGATTATTGCTGTGCTTTAACACTCTATGGATACAATTTATCACATCAATTTTAGAGATAAATAGCATTGATGCAAAAATCTTGTAACATTGGAGAGTTGGAAGTCCTCAGTACTCATTTAGGTCTCAAAAAAAAATATATAAGGAGTAGAAAAATGAAGAAATTTATTAGTTTTATGTTGGCTATGTTACTTGTATCAAGCTTACTTTTATCAGCATGTACAAATGGTGGAAATGGAGACGTGAAGGAGGAAAATACAGAAAAAACATTCAAGGTTGGGATTAATAATTTTGGGCAGGCTAATTTTTTTGCTAGAATAGGTAAGGATTCAATGGAAGATCAGATTAAAAAGAATGGTGGAGAAGTAATTTCTACAGTTACTGCTGACGTTCCTTCAAGAATATCAGCAATAGAAGATATGACATCACAAGGTGTGGATGCAATAATTATACAAGAGGGAGATATTGAGCAAGCAGCTCCCGCCTTGATAGAAGCTAAAAACAAGGGTATAATTATAGGATCAATGGGTGCCGGTGATGCAGATTTCGTAGATGTATATGTTGCTTCAGACGAGGCTTTGCTTGGACAAGAAGCTGCAGAAAAGCTTATTGAATTTATGGGTGAAAAGGGAAATATAGTAGAAATATTCAACGATGCCGGTAGCATGATTAGAATAAGAAGACAAGCATTGCATGATGTTGTAGAAAATTATCCGGATGTAGAAGTTCCCTTTGGATTTACTTATGCATGGCCAGACTTTTTCCCAGATGTAAAATCTAAAATGGAAGTTCTTATTCAAGCTAATCCAGAACCAGGCCAAATATCAGGTGTGTTTGCAACATTTGATGGAGGTGGTGTTGCAGCCGCAACAGCGATTAGAGAGGCAGGGCTGCAAGATAGTATAGTTGTAGTTGGTATTGATGGTGATCCAGAAGCATATCAGGAGATGAGATTAGAGGATAGCCCCTTTAAAGCAACAATGGCTCAGGATCCTGACACTATAGCTAGGCTATGCGTAGATAAAGTATTTGAGTTATTAAAGGGGAATGAATTACCTGATAGAGTATTCAATGTGCCAGGTATACTTATTACACAAGACAATATTCCTGAAGAGGAATAGAAATTACTTCATGGGTTATACGTTATTAAAATAATCTTATTTAAGTTATAAAAGCTATAAAAGATGTTTGTTCTTTAAACTATCTTGAGTAATATAATATTTATTAATGCCTATCAAAAACTTATATATTTATTACCGAGTATTTGATAGGCATTAAATTATAACAACAGTATAGCCCTTTGTTTCCTTAATAATTGTGAAAAAAGCTATTTATTAACTTTTACAATTATAATTAATAATTCGAAATTCGCATTTTATAAATTATTTTACTCAATTGAAATTATATTATATGGAGGTTACATATGGGTAAAGAATTATTGTTTCAAGTATTAAAACATAACCAAGTTAATGAAATTCCATGGGTCCCTTTTGCTGGAATTCATTCAGGAAAATTAAAGGGTTATAATGCTACAGAGGTTTTAACAGAAGGAGACAAATTGTTAGAATCTTTACTAGAAGTTGTAAGACTATATGAACCTGACGGTATGCCCATTGTATTTGATTTGCAAGTAGAAGCTGAAATTTTAGGATGCGAACTTGTTTGGGCAGATGATACACCTCCCTCAGTAAAAACCCACCCTCTTGCTGAAATAGATGAAATACCTTGTAAATGTCTGATTCCTTCTAAAAAAGATGGAAGACTTCCTATGATTCTTAAAGTAATGGAAGAAGTTAAGAAAGCCATTGGAGAAAATGTCGCTCTTTATGGTTTGGTCTGTGGACCATTTACTTTGGCTTCTCATTTAAGAGGAAACAATATTTTTATGGATATGTATGATGATGATAAATACACTAAAAAATTATTAGATTTTTGCAATGAAGTTGGGAAAAGAATGTCAGAGTATTATATTGAGGCAGGAATGGATATAATTGCTGTAGTAGATCCACTGGTTTCTCAAATATCTTCAAATCACTTTGAGGAATTTTTATCAAGACCTTATACAAACTTTTTTGAATTTTTAAGAGAAAAGAATGTAAAATCCTCATTCTTTGTATGTGGTGATGCAACAAGGAATATTGAAGTAATGTGTAAAACAAATCCTGATTGTATATCCGTCGATGAAAATATAAACATGATTGAAGCAAAACAGATTACCGACCAATATAACATTGTTCTTGCAGGTAACATACCACTTACAACTGTCATGTTACATGGAAACCAATTAGACAATATGGCTTATGTAATAGAATTATTAAATAATTTAGATCATAATAACCTAATTATTTCTCCCGGTTGCGATATGCCATATGATATACCTATAGAGAACACAATAGCAGTTCAAATGGCAATAAAGAATCCGGAGCAAGCAAGAGAAATGCTAAAAAACTATGAGGCCGTTGAGGAGGATATTGACATTGAACTACCAGACTATGGAAACCTTGATAAACCATTAGTAGAAGTATTTACTTTAGATTCGGCAACCTGTGCAGCTTGTACCTATATGATGGATGCGGCGAATGTTGCAAAGGAACATTTTGGTGATAAAATAGATCTGGTTGAATACAAATACACTATAAAAGAAAACATAGCTAGATGTAAAAAAATGGGCATTAAGAACTTACCAAGTATGTATATCAATGGTGAGCTGAAGTTCTCTTCCATCATTCCCAGTAGGGGAGAATTATTTGAAACCATTAAATGTAACATGTAAACCCATAAAAAGGTTTAGAGTGTTCTATTAGACCTGATAAATCGATTATTAGCGGCTATTTAAATGTTCCGCTAAATTTACAAATTAAGAAGGGGACTCAAAATGAAAGCCGGCAAAGAATATCTTACTATGGAGTAAACAAATGAAAAAAAGTGAATTATATCTTATTAATGGGTTTTTAGGTGCAGGAAAGACCACCTTCCTAAAAGCTCTATTAGATATTATTTTCGATAAAAAAGTAGGAATCATTGAAAATGAATTTGGCAAAGAAGGTATTGACGGTATACTTCTAAAGCGAGAAGGATATAAAGTTTCTGAGATAAACAATGGATCTATTTTTTGTGTCTGCAGATCAGATATGTTTATCGATGCTTTATTGGATCTCTATGACAGAGGAATTGATATCATCATTGTAGAAAGTTCTGGTCTGGCTGATCCAACCGAAATGCCAGAGATACTTGGAATTATAAAGAAAATCAGAGGCGATTTATTTAAATACAAAGGGAGTATAACCATCGTAGACGCTGTGAATTTTCACAAGGTATTAGATACTGCAATCGTAGTAAAAAACCAAATAATCAGTGCGGATGTAGTCTATATTAATAAAATTGATCTGATTTCCAAAGAAAAACTACCTGAAATTGAAGGATTAATTCATAGTATCAATCCTAATACAAAAATCATTCAGACTACCTTTGGTAAAATAGAACAGCCAGAAATCGTATTGAGTTTAAATCATTCATTTGACCAAGATGAGGATATATATAGAGTAAAAATAATCAATAACCAAAAAATATCATTAATCATAGATGGAGATTATGATAAAACAATATTTATTAATTGGTTAAAAGAAATTGCTCCTTTTACCCATAGAATAAAAGGTTTTGTAAGATTAAATAAAGACATGTATTTTGTGGATACAGTAAATGAGGATGTTAAATTTTATAATATAGATCAATGTGAAAGTACAAAAATAGTTCTAGTGATATTAGGAAATGGCAAAAAGTCATTAAAGAGAATAATACAATCTAGTTGGAAACAGTATTTTCATACTGAATATATCTTAGAGTATTAGTTTATAAAATTACCATATAAAAATTTGGAGGAATTTATATGCAGATTGGACAAATTGGTTTTAATGGTCATTATGTTAAACTGCATTATTTTAATGTTTAATATATAAGAAGATAGGGGTCATGATGCTATGGGTAACAATAGTCTCATCAGCATACAGGTTATTAATGACTGTAGTAGTCAAACAATATATTGTAATCCTGGAGACAATTTATTAAAAGTTTTAATTGAAAATAATGTATATATGAGTGCAGTATGTGGTGGAAGAGGAAGATGTGGAAAATGTAAAGTACGCATTATAGAAGGAAAGTTTGAAATTACTACCTTAGATCAAAAACTTTTATCCAAAAATGAAATTAATAGAGGATTTAGGTTGGCATGTAATGCCCATGCCATAGATCATTGCAGGATTGAAATACCTTTTATTGAGGCTGAAACCAGCTTTGATATAATATCAACTGGGAGTAATTGGCGAATTGGAAAAAACTCTTCCAAAGAAGAGAAATACTTTATTATTGCAATAGATATTGGAACAACAACTATTGCAATGAAACTTGTAGGTGTTCCCAGCTATAGAATAGTTAAAACCCACACAAGAATTAACCGTCAACGCATTTATGGGGCAGATGTAATTTCAAGGATAAATGCTTCTAATGAAGGAAAAGGCAAATTGCTTAAAGAAAGCATTATAAAAGATCTATTAGAAGGAATTCTAGAACTGATGCATAAACACAGCATTTCTAAAGATAGAATAAAAGCTCTCTCCATTGCTGCTAATACTACGATGATTCACCTTTTAATGGGATATTCTTGTGAAACATTAGGAACTTATCCCTTTACCCCAGTAAATATTAATTTAATAGAAAAATCATTTAAAGAGATATTCTCATCGGATTATTTAGATATACCTGTTACAATTTTACCGGGAATTTCTACCTATGTAGGAGCAGATATTACTGCCGGTTTGCTGACATGCCGATTTGACAAAACAGAAAAAACATCTATGTTTATTGATATCGGAACCAATGGTGAAATGGCCATAGGAAATAAGGATAAAATATTTGTTTGTTCAACTGCAGCAGGTCCAGCCTTTGAAGGTGGGAATATATCTTGCGGAATAGGGAGTGTGCCAGGAGCTATAAGTAGTATTTCAATAAATAAAGATAATAGTACTACTTATAAAACAATAAATAATAGGCAGCCTACGGGAATTTGTGGGACCGGTGTTATTGAGATAACAGCCGAGCTTATGAAAGCAAGATTGATAGATGAAACAGGTCTTTTAGATGAAAGATACTCTGAACAAGGTTTTAAAATTATAACGGATAAAGAGGGTAAAGATATTCTTTTTACCCAGAAGGATATTCGAGAAGTACAATTGGCTAAATCTGCTATAAGAGCTGGAATAGAGATTTTAAAAAAAAGATTTGGTGTGGATTATAATGAGATTGATAAGGTGTATATAGCAGGAGGTTTTGGTCTAAAAATAGATATTCAAAAATCCATTTATATAGGATTATTACCTAAACAATTTGATGAAAAAATAGAAGCTGTAGGAAATAGTTCTTTATCTGGGGCAATAGAATATCTTTTGGACCCAAATGCCAAAGATAGAACAGAAAAATTAATTAAAATTTCAAAGGAAATACAGTTATCTAGCGATAAAGACTTTAACGAATACTATATAGATAATATGTTTTTTAAAAAAATATATTAAGTTAAAAAGGAAATATTAAGAAGGATGTATATGAAAGGGATCTTATTTATTATAAAAGAAAAAAAAGAAGGGTTGGGAATACATGAATTTGGATTTATGAATACAAAAGAGCTTATCTTTTCTCAAGCTGTTCACGATATGTGTAAGGATAATAGATGTGGAAACTATGGAAAGACTTGGGCATGTCCGCCAGCTGTTGGTACTATAGGCGAATGTAGAGAAAACATTCTTAAGTACGATAGTGTTTTTGTTTTCACAACTATCTTTCAATTGGAGGACTCTTTTGATTATGAAGGAATGTTGAAGGGCAAAAAATGGCATGATCAAGTAAGTAGTAGGGTAACTGCCTTATGGAAAGAGCATCTTGATGATTTTCTAGCACTCACCAATGAGGGATGCTATAAATGTAAAGAATGTACGTACCCAAATGCACCTTGTAGATTCCCAGAGGAATTATATCCCTCTGTAGAAGCTTATGGTGTAGAGGTGTATCCTCTTTCTTTATCGGCAAAGGTAAAATATAATAATGGACCAAACACAGTAACTTATTTTGGATGCATTTTGTTTAATAATGGGAATACATAAATAACATATTTATTGTAGCAATAGGATAAGCCATACTTTACTGAGAATAGGAAGGGTATACTATGAATCATTTAGGAACAAAAACTATAGAAACAGACAGATTGATTTTAAGGAAATTTAAATTATCAGATGTAGAAGAAATGTACAACAATTGGGCAAATGATGATGATGTTACAAGATATATAACTTGGCCTACTCATAAAGATATTGAAGAAACCAAAAAAGTAGTAGCCGAATATGTTAATGATTCTTCCAAAGATAATTATTATCACTGGTGCATAGTGCTGAAAGAAACAAATGAAGCTGTTGGAAGTATTGGGGCATTCAGGTTGTATGATGATTTGAAATTGTTTGAAATCGGATACTGCATAGGTAAAAAGTTTTGGAACAAAGGAATCACTACCGAAGCAACGAAAGCTTTGATAAAGTTTTTCTTTGAAGAGGTGGGGGTAAATAGGATTGAAGCAAGACATGATACTAAAAACCCTGCATCAGGCAGAGTTATGATTAAATCAGGACTTAAGTTCGAAGGCATATTAAGACAGGCAGGCAAGAATAACACCGGAATTACTGATTCGGCAGTTTATGCAATATTAAGAGAAGAATGGTAAATAATAATGGGTAGACTATAAGTTTTTTTCTAGCTTCCAATACAGTTTAAGATATTCAAATACAGGTATTTCTAAAACATAGATAATTATAATATTAAAATTACAATAACATGGTATAATAAAAACACTTGTATTTAAAAAAAATAACACATTTGGAGTGTGAAGGTTTTTGAATTCAGATAATTGGTGGAAAATT
>ENA-UOOM01001246-UOOM01001246.1-fermentation-metagenome-genome-assembly--contig:-NODE-1246-length-25159-cov-6.319830_pt1 | contig 25159 bp, 19 predicted proteins | sample MGYA00245781_ERZ724031 | MGnify/ENA primary metagenome ERZ724031 (study PRJEB28704, sample SAMN03018317) | fermentation metagenome | biome: anthropogenic terrestrial biome; feature: soil; material... | reverse complement strand
GATGAGCGCCATATAAACCAGCGCAAAAAGCTGATGCTCTCGTCCATCTGCAGATGTATATAGGTGAATATGTTGAACATCCCTTCGAAAAACGCGGGGGACATCCTGAAAAGCGGTATTTAGGCGATCGTAATCGGTGACAACAGCAGCACGTTTGTAATCCGCTGCATTCGCATAAAGGGCATCATCACAACGCCCATCCATCAGGCGAAAACCGCCGGACAGCAGCAACGACTCCACATCGCCCGAAAAGAAAATCTCCATGTTCGACAACAGGCCCTTTTGGTAAGTAAGCGTACCTTCATTGGGCAGAACAATCTCCATGTTCCGGCCATTTTTTATGAGTGACGCTACCTGATAATCGTAGCATATCACAATAGGGGCATCAAACGCCTTCAATGCCAGACGATTTTCGACATGCAGCGTTTCCAGCAAATCGGCAGCCTTTTTTAGCGTAAAGTCTTCACCTTCTAATCCATAGGCGATGGCGCCCATCAATAGGTGCCTGTCTGGATAATGATCTAAGTACCCGATGGCCTCGCCTGCGGCGGGCAGATCGTTCCAGCCATCGATCCGGGCATCCGTCCTATCGCGGTCAACCGCGATGATCACCGTGGCTAGATAGTGAGGATACCAATGAGTGGCCACGCCACTTTCCAACGCGGGCATGGCTTGCACGTTGAAAACCTCCACTTCATTGCCTGCATTAAGAGAAGAAAACATTGTATGGTTTCGCTTTTCTATGGTAACCGTATAGGAGGGCAGGGCTTTAGATATGACCTCAAGGTAGGATGAGTTTTCATCGTTGTTGCATATAACGGTGCTTTGCGTATTGCCCCTAGTGCATCCGCTAAGAGAAAGGCAAATCAGACATAGCATCACCCATGCCGCAATTTGAAATATGCAATTACAGGCTCCTTTTCTCAAGCAAACGCACCCCCTCCATATACGCTTGACTTTATTATACTATACACTATAATTCAAGAGATTCCCATCCTGGCGGACGGATACTCCAATAACGTATAACACAAAATCGTCGGCGGCTTTGTTTTTTTATAGCATCGATCGTCATTTTGCACCCCTTCTTATTATCTTGTGTCACAAGGAGCAACAGCCAATAGCCTAGAAGAACCGTTTAGGGTAGCCTTTCGCAAATAACCAAAACAGTTTCGGTTCATTTCGTGGTCACACTCATAACATCAACACCAGCAATATCAACCCTTACAAGATCCTCATCCAGATCTGCATCCAAAATTGGTGATGGATTCAGTAACAAGGAAAGTCCCAGTCTCAAATAAAGATTACCCTTTACGGCCGCCGCAATGCTAAGGGCAATCACTTTATTGGTTGTGGTGAAATCGATTCTTTTCATATGAAAAACTCTTTCATGCCTAAAAAATATATAATACTTTCCAATGATATTGTATCGGGCTCGCAGTTTTTACACCCTATCCGCAGTGGGTAGTCTTATTAAATTGGTTGCACTTTTTAAAAATCGGTTATCTATTCTTATAGATACCTGTATCCCCCTGTTTTGCAGACAACACAGGAGTAATCAATACAAGCACTTTGCTGCTTGTCAGCCCGCTGTCTCCCTGTCAAGCTGACCAATAACCATATACTCACCGGGCGCTCTGCCCGAATAGCGGAACGGATAACAGGTAATGAGCGCGATGGCTTTGCCGTCCAGCGTAGGAAGCATTAACTCATCAGCATGCTCAAGCGTCGTCACCTGCGCCACGATATAGGTATGCTTGCTTCCATCCGGCAGCGTGGCCGTAATACCATCACCGGCTTCCACGGTCTGGAGGATGCGCAAATGCGTTCGGTTGCGATGGCCGTAGATTACGCACATGCCATCTTGCCCTGGCAGGGCAGAGGTTTCTAGCCAGCCAGGGCCTTTGTCCAGTGTATTTTCGGCCACTCCATAAGCGATGGATATGGTCTTGCCACCGATGTAAATCGAAAACACTGGGTCGGTGAGATTGGGCTGGGTAGGATTGACAGCAGGGGTAATTGATGCATCTTCGGGCGTAGCTGCGGCTGTAGGTGTGGGTTCAGCCGGTGTTGGAGTGATACGTGGTGCGGCAGAGGCACCGCCTTCCTTTAATGGTTCATTATCCATCATCAATTGCCCATTGGTCTGCTGCCGCTGCCATACCATCAAAAAGATAGACGCGGTGATGACCATCGCCATGTCGCAGTCAAAGATTGCGGTTGACTGGACCGCTGACAATACTATCACGACCGCAAGATTTGTGCGGCTGCTAAATCACGTTTCGGTATGTGATGTTGCTGCGGCTGCTAAATCGCTCCTCAGCATGTGGTGTTACTGATTTTTAGCAGTAATGCTGTCCAGTATGGCTGTTGCTCCAATGCCTGTTATGTCGCGGTTATCCTGATGGAAAGACCAATATTGAGAAATGTTCGTCCAGTTTTCAGTGGCGAGATAATTGTAGTTCAAGGTTCGCAGACCCAGTGGGAAAAAGCGCATTTCTGTCAGGGCATAAAGGAAGGCTTCCTCGGCTGCCAGAGAGAATTCTTCTGTAGTTATTGCAGCAGCAAGCCTTAAAATAATCTCTTGTCCGCCGGGCTCCATATCTGCTTTTTCTTCCCCCCATTGATGCAAAAAGTACTCTGCCAGACTTAAGGGTGACTCCAGCCTCTCTTGTGTCTGGACAAAAGCCAGATCGTATTGGTAGCCGGCAAGTCTGTGCGAATATTCTTCCGGCGGAAGCATTAACAAGTCAATAAGAAGCCCCTGGCTGCGAGCGGAATCAGCGAAAGCCTGACATGCTTCTTCTGCCTTTGTATCGCCTTCAGGCAATATCAATTCCAAGGCAGGGACCGGGTTATCGTTTAAATTCAATATGCCGCTTTTGTCAATCCGGCCTCCCAATCTCTCAGCAATATCGTCCTTGTTATCAAGGTATGACTCTGCAAAGGCCGGGTTTGATAATCTTGCACGTAAAGAATTTACTAAAGTGATGCCTCCAAAATAATGCCAGAAGTTAGTTACCGGTGCGCTATCGTCCAACGCTGCTCCTGTTTGGGCAGTGTCTATTGATAATTGAAGCAGGTTCAAAATTAGAGGGTTGCTGAGCAAGTCGTTATCAGTATTGCTTCTGATGCCGGTCAGAACTGACCTGCCGGGATAAGATTTCAGACCATCAATAATATCTGAACCAGCACCGATAAGTAAATCTACTTCTTGCTCCGCTATTGCCCGTTCGCTGGCTGCCTCATCTGCGTACTTCCGCAGCATCAGATAGCGAGGCTTGTTTTCGTCAATATCACCCTGACGTTCTAAAACCAGCTGGAAAGAATCATTCAACAGTACTTTCCACTGTCCTGTACCCAATGGCTGCTTCTCTGCCGCAGAACGCAGCTCATCAGCAGTTATGGTCAAGGGGTCTTCTCCCGCACTCCACAGTGTAGCAGGCAAGATCGGTGCCCGGCACAAGAGATCCAAAGCCAGAGCCAGATGATAGTCATCCGGATCTGCCAGAGTAAGCAAAATTGTATCCTGATTGTCGGTGTCTGTCTTCGCCATTACGTCTATAATCAGCCCTTCAGCCGCAGAGAGAGCGCTAAAATGCTTTGACATCCAATACAAGGAAATCTCAATTTGTTCCGGAGTGACCGGTCTGCCATCATGCCAGCCGGCACCTTCTCTTAGCTTTATTTCAATCCCCTGACCAGTAATATTAACCAGTTCCGCCAAGCCGGGGACATAGGTAAGCCTCTCCGGATCCCATTTCAATAATGTCTCATAAATCAGATCACAGCCGCTTTCCGTATCTACCGGGAATCCATCCTGATCCGAGAAGGGATCCAGATTAATTTCTTTATCCAGCAGCTGCATGGAAAGCGTGTCTTCAGGATCAGGTGTAAAACCAATTTCTATGCCATTACCTTGATTATCGGATTGATTAATTGAAGGCGTTACCTCTGAATCCTGCGGTTCTTGGACATCCCCACTCCCAGCTGTCTGATTCGTAATCTCAGTTTCTCTTTGTGAAGTGCAGGCGGTTACACCAATCAACAAGCAGAAGCATAGTACAAATGAAAGCACGTACAAGCTGATTTTTCGGGTTTTTATATTCGTATCCGTTTTTATGAATTCTAACGTCACGATTTATTTCCTTTCCAGAGTATTTTTATTGTAACATGATAACCTGATTGTGCTTAACTGGAGATAGTATTCTGCTGCCGATACGCAGCTAATCACAAAATTAATTTTTGAAGGACATCAGAGCATTTTGAAAGGATATTTTGTGAGACATAATGATGAGAAGAGTCCTGCCGGAAAGGCAGGAAAAAGGGTGCGGTACGCTATGATTATCTTCTTTGTTTTAGTAATAGCCCTGCTGACTGCCCTGATTTATATCAATGCAACTATAGTGAGAACAGGCAGTACGAGGATTCAGAGCCGGCAGGAACTGGAGTCCGGGCTGGATGCAATTATTGTGCCGGGGTGTCAGGTCTATCCGGACAAAACACCATCGCCAATGCTTAAAGACAGACTGGACGGAGCTATTTATCTTTATCAGGAAGGTGTCTCTGACCGTATCATCGTTTCCGGCGACAGCAGCAGTTCGAAGTATGACGAGCCTTGGGTAATGCGTAATTATCTGGCTGCTGCAGGCATCCCGCCTGAAGCGATATTCATGGATAATTACGGCTTGGATACCTATGCGACAGTATACCGTGCCGGAGAGATTTTCAAAGTTCAGTCGGGAGTAATCGCAACACAGAGATTTCATCTGCTGAGAGCCTTATACATTGCAGAGCGTCTGGATATTGATCTTGCCGGCTATGAGACTGATTTCTATAATTATCGGACCGGAACTGTGATCAAGAATACCATCCGTGATTTCTTTGCCCGCGGTAAAGCATGGTGGGAAACTCAATTCCAGGTAAAGCCTCGTTATTTGGGGAATCCTTATGATTTGAGCGGTTCCGGATTAACAACCTTAAGTGAAGAGCAAATAACAAATGATCCCTTCGCGAATAATCCCATAACTAATGATCCTCAGTGAAGGGTCCGGTATAGTACGAACAAGTGCTCTTACACGTTTACTCTGGCGACGCGCAAAGCGCGGACGTTAGTCACCAGCACGTTTATCGCAGTCAGATGCTCAAAGTTTTCGCTGATTTTCTCTTGAGCTTCAACGAGTACTTTTTGAGCGTTGAAGCCATAAATTAGCTCAAGATCCAAATCAATAATTACGCCATAAGGCTCTTTTCTGACATTGTAGTGCACCATGCTTTCAATTCCGGGGATCTGCTTAGCTATCAGGTTCAACAGCTGCTCAACCGCTTCATCGGACATGGAGTAGCTGCCCAGACTTGAAAATGTAGGCCGCACAACTGTGCGTTCCAGATCAAGATCACCAGGCACGTATGAAGATCCACGGTCGAATCTGCGCCTCAATTTTTGCAGAGGTTCAGCAAAATAGCCTGAAAACTCATGCTTGATCTCCATGCTTGGTACAGGAATGGTATGTTTTCCCTCAGTTAAACGGGTGTTTTTGGCGATATTTCTTTCTTCTTCAGTAGTAACATCATCAATATTGATATGCAGGGAGGGCCGGTTAAGCCAAAGATTATCGCAAATCCGCTCCAGCATGCCATCAGATGTGCCCAAAATCATCAGTGTGGCAGGGCGATGTTCAACCAGTGCTCGTCTCATGTTGGCAGCCCGCGTCGGATCAATGAACAAAGCCTGTCTTACTGACTCTAACTTTGTGCCTGCCCTCTTGGCAGATGATCCGGTGACTACGCTGGAACCATGAATTAACAAGCCATCATCGATTATATAACGTATATCGTAACGGCGGGCAATAATAATTGCGCGGGTACTCTTACCGGTGCCGCTTGGTCCGACAAAAGCTATAACCGCGATATTTGACAAAATCTCACGGATTTCATTCTGGGTAGCTTCTTCATATTTTATGGTACGTTCGCTGACTTGCGTTTTGACTGCCTCAGCAAAGCGCTCAAAGGGATTAAAAATAGGCTCATCACGTGTAAGTTTATCCCGTGCTTTAGTTTCTGCTTCAGTTTTCTTTTCTGAAGCAATATCTGAATCAGCTTTGAAGCCGAGTCTTTTCTTTAGCCAGTTTACAATCCCCATTGCAGAAAATTCAAATCCGAAGGATGATACCTTTACTCTTAGGAGTCTTGGTTCCAGTTATGGTACACATCCTGCACATCATCGTGATCCTCCATAGCTTCAATTAGTTTCTCCATCTGCAGGATTTGCTCTTCTTCATTCAGGTCAATCCAGTTGATTGGCTGTGGAGCGAGTGAGACATCAGAGAACTCGTAATTTTTTTCCGTCAAACCATCACGCACCTTGTGATATTCCTCCGGAGCAGTGATGATTTCGTACATTTCTTCGGTAGCTTCAATATCTTCTGCGCCTAATTCCAGAGCGTCAATGAAGACTTGATCTTCTTCTGGATAGATTTCTCTGTCCAATATTAAGCTTCCTTTACGCTCAAATTGGAATGCTACACAACCGCAGGTACCCAGATTGCCGCCGTATTTGTCAAAAATATGACGGATATCCCCTGCTGTGCGGTTGCGATTATCGGTCAGGGTTCTTACCATAACGGCCACGCCGCCGGGGCCGTATCCTTCATAGATTATGTCTTCAAAGTTGCCGCTTTCTTCACTTTTATCTGCCTTACTGATAGAGCGCTGAATGCTGTCGTTGGGCATATTATTAGCCTTTGCCCTTGCGATGGCATCTGCCAGACTGGTATTAGTTTCAGGATTAGGGCCGCCAGCCTTAACAGCGACTGCGATTTCCCGTCCCAGTTTCGTAAAGATTTTACCTCGCTTTGCGTCAACTGCTTCTTTGCGCTTTTTTATGTTGTTCCATTTAGAATGTCCTGCCATAAAGTTCTCCTAGGGTTATTTGATTACTTCCTGTCCGTCCATCCAGGGACGCAGTATCTCAGGTATGACAACGCTGCCGTCTGCTCTCTGCATTTGTTCGACGATTGCCGGAATTAATCGGCTTGTAGCGAGTCCGGATGCATTCAGGGTGTGAACAAAATCAGTCTTCCCGGTGTCGCTGCGGCGATAGCGCATATTCCCGCGCCTTGCCTGATAGTCGCCGGCATCGGAAGCAGAGCTGACCTCCTTGTAATCATCCATAGAAGGGATCCAAACCTCGATATCGTAGGTTTTGCGCATAGAGGCACTGCAATCTTCGGCGGCCAGTTTTGAAGTGCGGAAATGAAGTCCCAGACCTTTGACAAGCTGCTCAGCCTTACTGATCAATTCTGCCAAAGCGGCATCGGACTGGTCTGGCAATGTATACTGGAACAGCTCAACCTTGTTAAACTGATGTCCTCTTATCATTCCTCTTTCGTTAGCCCCGTGGCTGCCTGCTTCTTTACGGTAACAAGGAGTATAGCCAAAATACTTCAGCGGCAGTTCATCCTCTGTCAGAATCTCATCTCGATGCAGATTTACAAGAGCAGTCTCAGCTGTAGGCAGCAAAAAGCTGGTTTCCTTTTCATTCGGATTCGACTTTGCTTCCAAATGGAAGACATCTTCACTGAATTTGGGGAATTGGCCGGCTGTGAAACCGCATTTATAGTTCAAAATATGGGGCAGAAGCATCATTTCATAACCATCAGCCAAATGCTGCTGCACGAAATAGTTCAGAAGTGCCCACTCCAGTCTGGCTCCATCGCCTCGATAGATCCAGAATCCTGTCCCGCCAAGCTTTGCCCCCCTCGGGTAATCAATCATACCTAAATCAGTGACTAAATCAACATGGTGTTTAGGAGTAAAATCAAATTCGGGTTTTTCTCCCCAAACTGATACAACCTGGTTGTTTTCTTTTCCTCCCGGCACAACGTCATCGGCGGGAAGATTGGGCAGAGAGGCGAGAAAATCGTCCTGCTCGCTTTGCATTCTGACTAAGATTTCGTCATTAGCCTTGATTTCTTCTCCGACTTCACGCATGTGCGCCATTAAGTCTGCTGTATCTTTTCCTTGTCGTTTAAGCAGGGGAATTTCGGCTGAAGTTTTATTGCGCTCAGCCTTCAATTGTTCGTTTTCAAAGATGATTGCTCTTCTTTTTTCGTCCTCTGCAAGAAAATCCGCAAAGTCAATCTCGAACCCCCTGCGCGCCAGCTTTTCTGCCACCAGCTCAGGATTTTTGCGTATCATGACCAGATCAAGCATGTTTTATCACTCCCAGACAATATTTGGAATTGCTTCCATTAGCTTCAAGCCCTAAAAAATAGAGGCTTAATACACATTGCATTATACCCTATTGGCTCTGACATAAGAAATAGCCGCACTAACAGAGAACATGTTAACGGCACAACAACGGCCGGAACTAATTCCATTAAGCAGAGTGCATGTCAGTTATGAATCCGATTATTTGTATAAAAAATTATTTACCTGATTAACAGTCGAAGTCACTTTATAAGACCACATTTCGTGTCCGTTCCGATTAAAATAGCGACTGCGATTTCCACTTGTTGGGATAAGAAGCTCCTGTCGCCCATAGCTGAGGTAGGATCCGGCTTTAGACAGCAGGCTCGTAATCTGGCTATGGCTCAAGCTGGTGGAAACATTGGGCAAAGTAGCATTAACCACTGCGTTTAACTTACCAACCCCGCTGGATTTCAGTTTATTCAGGGTGGCATTAACAACTTTCCTTTGCCTGCCTGTTCGCTGGAAATCCGAGTCAATGCTGCGGATACGGCTGTATGCCAATGCCTGACTGCCGCTAAGATTGTATGTTCCGGCTCCGGGCAGCCCGATAATCCTGGCTTCGCTGCCTGTAACACTGATTTTAACGCCGCCCAGAGCATCTATACACTTTCTGAATGCTGAAAAATTGAAAACAACATGGTCATCGATATGAAATCTGAAATTTGTCTCTATGGTTTTTCTAAGCAGGTTGGCACCGCCATATGCGTACGAGTGATTGAGACTGTCCCAGCCGCGACCGGGGATATCGACAGAAGTGCTCCTTAAGAGTGACAGCATGTTAATTTTATTAGTATTTGAATTAACCGACAGGATCATGATCACATCTGATCTGCCTCGGAAATTATTGGAGCGAGAGTCTACACCTATGACCAGATAATTCTTAACACCTTTCATTTGCACGATGTTTTTGTCTGAAATAACAGGAGCTTCAGTTTCTTCTGCAATGCCATCTCCGCCAGCCTCACTGCCAAGCGCCCCTAAAGCTTCCAACTCCTGCAGCATTCCCTGCTCAATAGAATCTGCAGCGATATCAGGTTTTGCTGTCACTCCTGCATATATTTCCTGAGCGGACATTTCTGCCTCGCCCTGAAATATTGCATCCGCATCAGGCATGAGATTAAGTCTCGTCTTATAATAAATTCCTGCACCGGAAAATAGTACTATAAGGACTCCCAGTGTTGCAGCCATAATCTTCATGGCAATGGTATACGAAAATTTTTTCTTTCTGGAAGGGGTACGGCCATTGTTTCTGTTTGTCTTCACCAAGTCTCTCCTTCAGCACACTTGAATAATTACAAGTCATGTCAGGGCAAATCGCAAATGGCTGATTCGCAGATTGACAATATTATGGATTAAAATACTCCTCGTTACAACTAAAGACTATAAATCTACTAAAGGCCGTAAACCTACAAAAGGGCGTAACCCTGCAAAAAGGCGTAAACCTACAAAGACTAAAACTCTACAAAAGGGCGTATCCCAAAACAGGGACAACTTGCAGTCAAAAGGCACAACTTTCCTCATATTTAATGATCTAATTTTTAGGCAATAGGAAAATTTATGAAATATTCTGAGTTTTGTTCCACGCAAATTAGATGTTATGGTACAATTTTTTTGTTGTTTTGTACCAGAAAAAGGCAGAGGACTTGAGGAGGTTTGTATGTCGAAGAATGAAACCACTGTAAAAGATGGTGGCTTTTTGGATCGTTTTTTCCAGATAAAAGCACATGGCTCTACAGTAAGAACCGAGGTCATGGCTGGTATTACTACCTTTATGACTATGGCCTACATTATTGCTGTTAATCCCAGTATTTTAGCTGATGCCGGAATGGACAGGGGTGGTGTATTCACCGCAACTATATTGTCTTCCATGATTGCAACACTGATAATGGCACTTTATGCCAAGCTGCCTTTCGCGCTTGCTCCGGGCATGGGGTTAAACGCCTATTTTACTTATTCTGTCGTCATGGGCATGGGTGTGACCTGGCAATTCGCCTTAACAGCCGTTCTGATTGAAGGTGTGATATTCCTGCTCTTCTCCTTTATAGGCGTGCGAGAGAAAATTTTCGACTCGATTCCTATGACACTGAAGAAGGCAGTATCGGTCGGTATTGGCCTTTTTATCTGCCTTATCGGCTTGATTAATGGCGGTCTGGTAGTATCTAATCCGGCTACAATTCTTGGATTGGGTGATCTGCTCTCACCGGGCGTGCTACTGACAATAATCGGTTTGATTATTATCGGAGTTCTTTATGCCTACAAAGTGCGTGGCGCCCTGTTAATCGGGATTCTTGCTTCTACTGCAATCGGCATGATTATGGGCATTGCTGACCTCCCCACCGGTATTTTCAGCTTGCCGCCATCACTTTCAAACGTAGCATTCCAATTTGAATGGAGTAGCATTTTTACCTGGAAGATGGTAATAGTAGTATTTACTTTCCTGTTTGTAGACGTATTTGATACCATTGGCACCCTGATCGGGGTAGCATCCAAAGCAAATATGCTGGACGAGGAAGGCAAACTGCCGCGCGCTAACCGTGCTCTTACTGCTGATGCTATTGGCACCGTTGCCGGAGCTGCACTGGGAACAAGCACAGTTACAACTTATGTAGAATCTGCAGCCGGAGTAGCCGAAGGCGGACGGACCGGTCTTACAGCTCTGACTACAGTTGGCATGTTCGTTCTCGCTCTCTTCTTCTATCCGATTATCGGAATTATTCCGGCTCAGGCAACTGCTCCGGCTCTGATTATGGTAGGCCTCTTTATGATGAGCCCCATAAAAGAAATCGATTTGACCAAAGACTACACAGAAGCGATTCCGGCTTTCCTGACCATTGTAATGATGCCCTTTGCTTACAGCATAGCTGAAGGCATTGTATTCGGCATGGTCTCATACGTGATCCTGAAAGTACTAGGCCGCAAAGCGAAGAGCGTGTCAATCACGATGTATATTCTGGCAGCGCTTTTCATCTTAAGGACAGTCATGCCGTTGATTTCAAATGCCGTACTTTGATTTTGAATTAAGTTCTTCTTTAGAAATCAATATCATTTAGCTCATAATCGGACCCCTCCAACAAAAAACGGAGGGGTCTTGATTATTTTTTCCGCCCCTGATTGATAGTCTTTATTTGACAGATAGCCGGCTTCGTTAGTATAATTGGCAGGCTGTTTCTCTTTTATTTAGAATATTAGTGACAGCTGATTGATAATACTTCGCAAAGCCGATGCATATAGATGAATGGCAGAGTGCGAAAGGAGTAAATTATGCCTAAGATGACTTATCAGCCCAAGAAACGTCAGCGGAAAAGAGAACACGGTTTCCGCAAGAGAATGCGAAAAGCCTCAGGTCGCAGAATACTTGCCAGAAGACGATTGAGAGGAAGAAAGAAACTCTCACATTAAGACCGCAGGTGATGTGGTCTTTTTTTTCATGACAAGCAATAAACCGTATCCGACAATAAAAGCCAACCGCGATTTCTCGAGAACTTACCGACAGGGTAAAATCTTGAGAGGCGATTACATAATTATGCATTACAGGCAAAGGGGGGATCAGGAAACTCCCCGTGTCGGCTATACGGTAAGCCGAAAGATAAGAACGGCGGTAGAACGCAATAAAATCAAGAGACTTCTGCGCGAAGCTATGAGATTATCCGGACTAAAAATTATACCCGGAACGGATATAATTCTGGTGGGAAAGAAGAAAACGAATCCACCCGATTTTTTTAGCCTTCGCAAAGAGCTTCATGATATGATAATCAGAGCCAAGCTTGCATCGGAGGAAAATAATTGTGGCTAAAGAGAGCTGCAAAACTAATATATACAGCCGAAATTCAGATGAAACTAAGCTTGACCAACGCTCAGATGAATCTAAGAGCTCTTTTAGTGTCTGGTTAAGCAAGATGATTATTAGTACGATCCGCCTGTATCAAAAAGGGCGTTCGCCTATATCTATGGGGCGTTGCCGCTTTACACCAACTTGCTCGCAATACGCCATAGAAGCAATCAGCCGTTATGGTCCTTTAGGCGGAGGGGCACGGTCGGTTTGGCGTATCGTCCGCTGTAATCCCTTTAATAAAGGCGGTTACGACCCTCTTCGCTAGTAGAGTATTCCATCCGGAAATGCGGCCGGGAAACACTCAGCTTGTCGCATAGAAAAAAGAAAGTAAAAGTAACTGGAGAATTACATATGATAGGTGGTACTAAAAATGCTTGACCCGCTATACACTTTATTTGGAGCAATACTGAGCTGGCTATATTATGTTATCGGCAATTACGGCTTAGTAATCATTTTCTTCTCACTTGCGATCAACTCTCTATTGGTACCACTGCGACTTAAGTCTCAGCGCAATATGATCAAGCAGCAATTCCTGCAGCCGGCGCTGAATGATATCAAGCGCCACTATGCTGATGACCCCCAGAAACAACAACAAGAGAGCTCAGCCTTGATGAAACGAACCGGTGTCTCTATGGGTGCCGGCTGCATATCATCGATAATCCCTCTGATTATCATCTGGCCGATTTGGCGTATAATCCGCGCACCTCTGCAATATGTGGGACAGGTTTCTGTCGATAATATCACCAAAATTGCAGAGTTTTTGGTTGATAAAGGTATATTGGATCAGAATATCCTGGGTTCGGTAGCTCAAAACGACCTGCCGATAATAAATGTATTAAAAAATAATGCCAGCGCCCTGGCGGAATCAGTCGGCCAAGGCTGGATAAGGCCTGATCAGTTAATAAATACAAATTTTCTGGGTATGGATTTAGGGAGAGTTCCTTCCTATAATCCGCTTGATTGGTTTGGACCAAACTGGCAAGTTGAATTGCCGCTTATCATTCTGCCGATCCTTACCGTTCTGACCATGATGCTCAATATGAAGATGTCACGGCTTAATGTCCTGCGCAAAGCTCCTTCAAAAGAAGAAATTGAGCGGGCAAAAAGCAACCCGGCCAAAGCCGGCCAGCAACAGGCGGATCCCTCCGAAAAAACAATGAAATACATGCAATATTTCATGCCTGTTCTGATGATCTTCACAGTATTTACTATGCCTTCGGCCATGGGACTCTACTGGGTAACCTCAAACTTGGTTTTCATCGTACAATCCTGGATCAGTTATGAGATGTATATAAAACCCGGACGGTTAATATTGGCAGAGGAAGCGGAGGCTCAGATATTGCCTCAATCTGCGAAAGAATCAGACAAAACCGCAGATTTGGCGCAAAAAGCTGTTAAGCAGAAGGCCGGAGGGAATAAGAAGAATAAACGCGGGAAAGGGAAAAGATAAGCTCACTCCCGCTTAGGAGGCCTACAAAATGGGTAGCTTTATTGAAAAAACAGCTAAGACTGTCGATTTAGCGATTTCTGAAGCTCTGTCTGAATTAAATCTCAGTGCTGATGATGTAGTTATCGAAGTATTAGACGAAGGAGAAAGTGGAGGACTTCTGGGTTTTGGCAAGAAACCTGCCCGGATCAGAGTCTACTACGGTGATGAAAACGAGACTGCTGAATCAGCGCTCGAGGCAGAGACAGGTGATGACTTCGCTGACTTAGGATCAACAGCGCAAACAGCAGCCAAGACCCGACACGAGAAAGCGGCTGTTCTCACAGCAGACGAAGAATCCGAACCAGAAGAAGCGGATATTGACGATGCCGAGAATGCTGCCCTGGACTATCTGCAAGTAGTGCTGAGTGGTCTGGGCATGCATGGCCGCATATCTTCCTGGCTTGATGAGGAAGAGAATTTGCACTTCGAAGTCGAGGGAGATGATCTGGGAGCTGCGATCGGCCGCAGAGGAGAAACTCTTGATGCAATACAGTATCTGACTAATCTGGTGGCGAACACCAATACAGACAACCACATTCGCGTGATAGTAGATATTGGCGGATATAGGCAACGCCGGGACAACAAATTGCGTGACATGGCTTTGCGCATGGCGGAGCGTTCCTTGAGTGAAAATAAAAAGATTCGTCTGAAGCCGATGAATCCTGCTGAAAGAAGAAAAATTCATCTCTCGCTTTCTGATTATCCGGGAGTCACCACCTGGAGTGAAGGCTATGAATCCGCACGTTACATAGTAATTGCTCCTCAAGATGATGAGGCAGGTCCCTCTGATATGAAAGAAGAATATTGGGATGGAGAATTCGACGATAACTGATACCATCGTAGCTGTATCGACACCGCCGGGAACAAGTGGACTGGCGGTACTGCGCTTATCAGGATCAGATGCCGCAAGTTACTGTGATGCTCTATTCCGTCCTTACCCTGTCACTCCTCTGAAACCATCGGAGATGGCAGGATATACTACTGCTGTCGGCTCCTGGGCAGACTTAGATCAAGTAGTCCTCAGCTGTTTTCTGGCACCGCATTCTTATACAGGTGAAGATGTTTTTGAGATCAGCTGCCATGGCGGGACTGCCGTGAAGCAGGCAATTCTTGAATCTATTGTGGAAGCGGGAGCCAGACTGGCTGAAGCCGGCGAATTCAGCAAAAGAGCTTTTATCAATGGCAAGCTGGATCTGTCTCAGGCGGAAGCTGTCATGGATCTTATCAGCGCTGAGGCCAGCCGTCAGGTTCAGGCAGCATATAACCAGCTGAAAGGTCAGCTCTCTGCAAAGATCAGAGCCAGAGCGGATAGTCTTTATGAGTTAATGGCGCGTGTTGAGATGATTCTGGAGTTTCCGGAACTGGAAGAGACCCCGCCTGCTTTGAAACAATTAGCTGCTGACGTTTCACAAGAGAGCGCAAGGATAAAACAGCTTGCTTCCGGTTACGGCAGAGGCAAGGTAGTCCGGGAAGGTCTTAAAGTTGCTATCGCAGGCAGACCGAATGCCGGCAAATCTACTTTGCTCAATAGTCTGGTAGGAGAAGACAAAGCGATAGTAACCTCAATTCCCGGTACAACCCGCGATCTGATTGAAGAGCGCATAATAGTTGACGGTTATCTGGTACATATAACTGATACAGCCGGGCTGACTCAAAGCAGCGACGATGTCGTAGAACAAGAAGGTGTGCGTCGTGCCCGCCTGGCTCACTCTGAAGCAGATTTACTTTTCTGGATGATCTCTCCTCCCTATCCTGAAGCAGAGGATTTTGAAGCAGAGATTACAGAAATCCGGGAGCTGCTGGCGGATGGCAAAGAAATAGTAATTGTATTAGGCAAGGACGATAAAGGATCTTCTGACAGCATGGAGGCTGATATCAGACAACGCATTGCAAATATCGGGATCGTCAGGTTCTCTATCCTCCGTGAGGATAGCACAGAACAGATCCGCATGCAGATCAGAGATCATTTACATAAACTGGAACACCAGTATGATCAGGAAACATTGATAACACACGAAAGACACCGGAATCTGCTGGAAGATTCTGCATCCCAACTAGACCAAGCGGCTCGAGGTATCGGTAAAGGCCTTACATTAGACCTGGTAGCAGCGAGGCTCCGTCTGGCAGCAGAATATCTGGCGGAGATGACAGGAGACAGCATAGATGTAAGTCTGGTAGACACCCTGTTTTCACGATTTTGCGTTGGCAAATAGATTGGTTCACATAAGATATGTCATCCCTTAATCAAGCATTAAAAGTTGAAGGCGCCTGGCTCGCGGGCAGCTGCGATATAGCCGTGGTCGGCGCCGGCCATGCCGGTTGCGAGGCTGCCCTGGCGGCAGCCAGATTAGGCCATGAAGTATTGCTGTTCACCATGACCCTGGACAGCCTGGCCAACCTCCCCTGCAATCCCAGCATCGGCGGCACAGCTAAAGGTCAGCTGGTGCGCGAGATTGACGCACTCGGGGGCGAAATGGGCAAACTCGCTGATTCGCAGATGATTCAATTTCGGATGCTTAACGCTTCGCGCGGACCCGCCGTAATGTCGCCCCGAACCCAGACCGACCGGGTAGGCTATCAGCGCAGCATGAAACATGTACTTGAGAAGCAGGAAAGACTGGATCTCTTGCAGCAGGAAGTTGTTGATCTGATCTGGGAAACAGATACCTCAGCTGATCGTCACTCAACAGAAAATTCTGCCGAAGACAACCCGTCAGGTACCGCTGTCAAGGAAGCTGCTGCCACAGAAATATTGTCCCATGACTTCTCAGCAGACCATAAACAGGCAAAAAGAGTGTCCGAAACAAAACACTTACCCGGAATTGTCGGCTTGCAGACACGTACCGGTGCTATCTATAAGTGCAAAGTATGCATCCTTGCAACAGGCACTTTTCTGGATAGCAAAGTTATCGTGGGTGAGGCTATCTATTCATCAGGCCCCGATTCACTTTTCCCTGCAATCGGTCTATCAGATACCCTTCAAGAACTAGGACACACCATCCAAAGATTCAAGACAGGAACACCTGCCAGACTGCACAGAAGGACACTTCACCTTAAGGACTGTGACATACAGCTCTCTGATACTGTTGCCAGACCCTTCTCCTTCGAGAATGAAGCTGATCCTGAATGGCAGCCAAAAGCTGAGATTCCCTGTTATCTGACATGGACAACAGCAGATACCAAAAAAGTAATACTCGAGAATATTGATCGTTCGCCACTCTATTCCGGCAAGATAGAGGGTATCGGACCCAGATATTGTCCTTCCATTGAGGATAAATATGTAAAATTTCCTGAGCACGAAAGGCATCATGTATTTTTAGAGCCGACAGGACTTGATACCGAGGAGATGTACGCTTCCGGACTTTCGTCCAGCATGCCTGAAGATGTCCAGCACGCCATGCTCAAGACCATTCCCGGCATGGAGGATGCACACATGATGCGAGTTGCTTACGCCATCGAGTATGATTCAGTCGATCCTACTGAATTACATTTATCCTTAGAATCCAGACGAGCCGAAAACCTCTATCTGGCCGGGCAGATCAACGGCTCCTCCGGCTATGAAGAGGCGGCCGGACAAGGTCTTATCGCAGGCATCAACGCCGCCCGCAAACTGGAGGGGAAAGAGCCGGTCATCATCGATCGCTCACAGGGTTACATTGGAGTCTTAATAGATGATCTGGTCACTCGCGGCACTAACGAGCCATATCGCATGATGACATCGCGCGCTGAATACAGACTTGTTCTGCGTCAGGATAATGCCGACCAGCGGCTGACACCGCTGGGATACGAAATCGGCCTCATCAGTGAGGAGAGATGGCAGAAGTTCAAGTTAAAACAAGAAATGATTGCTGCGGAGACAGAGCGCCTGAATCAGGTAGTCTTAACACCCGGAGATGAGACAGACGCCTTTTTGCTGGAGCATGACAGCAGTCCCTTGCGCGAGCCGACTTCCCTGGCCAAGCTTCTTAAGCGCCCGGAGCTTAGCTACAGTGATCTGGAAGCGTTCGATCCCGAGAGGCCGGATCTGCCTGATTATGTCACTTCAACAATGGAAATTATTATTAAATACGAAGGCTATATCCGTATGGAAGAGGACAGAGTCAGGCGTTTCCGCAAAGTCGAAAAGAAGTCTCTGCCTGCTCAATTCGACTATAGCGTTATCCGCGGCTTAAGGCTGGAAGCCGTGCAGAAACTTAACTCAAGACAGCCGTCCTCTGTCGGACAGGCGAGCCGTATCTCCGGAGTGTCTCCGGCAGATGTTCAGGTTCTCTTAGTCTGGCTGGAAGCAAATAGAAGGCGGGCCGAATCTGAAGAGAGGGAACAGTAACGGTTATCAGAGCAGCGGAATAGCTGCGGTCAAGTATACAAGAGAGCAAAGTAATCATAAACGGATACCGGAGCAGCGGAATAGCTGCGGTCAAGTATACAAGAGAGCAAAGTAATCATATGTCAGCCTTGGAATTATCTTCAAAATATCGCGAATGGATCAGAGAAGCAGCAAAGAGAGCAGATCTGCAGCTCCTGCCTGAGCAGGAGGAGCAACTGCTCGAATTTATCTCTCATCTCCTGGAGAAAAACCGGGTGATGGACCTCACCAATATTACGAAAGCTGAAGAGCTAGGTGTTAAACACTTGCTGGACAGCTGGATGCTCCTGCCTCTGATTGATCAGCAGGTAAGCGCGAATCGGCTGTCTCTGGCAGACGTAGGATCCGGCGCAGGCTTTCCGGGGTTGCCGCTTAAAATTGTGCGCCCCCGCCTGGAAGTAATTTTACTGGATTCTCAGAAAAAAAGGGTTGATTTTCTGACAGAGACAATCGGGAGACTGGAATTGTCCGGCATTCAGGCTATCCGGATGAGAGCTGAAGAAGCAGGCAGAGACCGTCGTTTTCGTGATGCCTTTGATATTGTCACGGCGCGGGCGGTGGCAGCATTGCCGCAATTAGCGGAGCTCTGTCTCCCTTTGGTCAGACCGGGCGGAATATTTCTGGCCATGAAAGGTCAGGCTGATGAAGAGACAGACAGTGCCAGATCCGCCATTGCGCAGTTATCGGGACAGTTGAGGGCAGTGCAGGAATATGTTCTTCCCGGAACAGATATGATGAGAAGTCTGCTGGTAATTGAAAAGATTTCTCCCACCAAGCCGGCCTTCCCCCGCTCATATGCAAAAATCAAGAAAAATCCCTTGAAGTGAGTATAGTTCAGAGTTCAAGTAACGGATAAATTTCCGGCTGATCACAGCAGCTTACTGTCTAAAAACGGTCAAATTGAAGATCATCTTTTTTGTGTCAATAACAGCCTGCCGGATAATGATAAAGTCGCGATTATTCGCTGTTTTCAATGGTTAGACCTCATTTTTGACTATGCACTATGGTACAATATATAGGATATGTATTTAATACTCAGGGAGGAAATTTATGGCAGAAAAGCCTAGAGATAAAAACAGTTATTTGGTGAAAGAAAAAGAAATAGATGATGCTTTTCGAAACCCGGAAAATGAAGTAATTCCGGTTGAACTGGAACAGGAAATGCGCAAATCGTTTATCGATTATGCCATGAGCGTTATTACAGACAGGGCACTGCCGGATGTGCGTGACGGGCTGAAGCCGGTACATCGCCGCATACTCTATTCGATGTATACTCAGGGCTTTACACATGATAAACCCTATAGAAAGTGCGCAACTACAGTCGGTGATGTGCTTGGGCGCTTCCATCCGCATGGAGACGCTGCAGTATATGATGCACTGGTAAGGCTGGCGCAGGACTTTTCCATGCGTGAGACGCTGGTAGACGGTCACGGAAACTTTGGTTCCCGCGATGGCGATCCGCCGGCTGCCTACCGTTACACCGAAGCCAGACTGACCCGTATCGCCAGCGAAATGATGGCGAACATTAACCGGGATACAGTAGATTTCCAGCCAAACTACGATGAACATACTGAAGAACCGGTGGTTTTGCCGGCCTCATATCCTAATTTGCTGGTAAATGGCTCATCCGGTATCGCAGTGGGAATGACTACTAACATTCCGCCTCATAATCTGGGTGAGATCATTGATGGCACGGTTTTATTACTGGATGATCCTGAGGCATCGGTAAATGATCTGATGGAACTTATTCCAGGTCCGGACTTTCCTACGGGAGGCCGGATTATGGGTACTTCCGGCATTCATCAGGCATACAGGACCGGACGCGGGCGCATTGTCGTGCAAGCTCATGCAGAGATCGAAGAGATGCGCGGAGGGCGGCATCGCATAATTGTGCAAGACCTGCCTTATATGGTAAACAAGGCTCGCCTGATCGAAAGAATTGCAGAGCTTGTCAAGGACAAACGTATTGAAGGAATCTCAGATATTCGTGATGAGTCAGACCGACATGACGCCATCCGCATAGTAATTGAGCTGAAGAAAGATGCTACACCTCTGGTAGTTTTGAACCAGCTCTATCATCTCACGCAGATGCAAGATGCTTTTAATGCTAATATGCTGGCGCTGATCCCCACTGAAGACGGTAAGTTCATTCCGCGCATGATAGGGCTGAAGGATGCGCTTATGCATTATATTGCCCATCACAAAGAGGTTCTTACCAGACGCACCCGTTTTGATCTGGAAAAAGCTGAAGCCAGACTCCATATAGTGGAAGGTCTCCAGCTGGCAATTGATAACATCGAAAAAGTAATCAGCATCATCCGTTCATCTGCCAACGAAGATCAGGCCAAAGCCAGTCTGTCGGAGCACTTTGGGCTCTCAGACAAGCAGGCACAGCATGTTGTTGATATGAGATTAGGCCGTTTGTCAGGATTGGAACTCGAGAAGCTGCAGTCTGAACATGATGAACTGGAAGAGAAAATTGATTTGTTCAAGCGCATTCTGACTGACGAACAATTGCTTACCGATAATGTTAAAGAAGAACTTTTAGAGATCAAGAAGCGTTATGGAAATCCGCGCAGAACTGAAATTGATCTGGCAGGATACCTGGATATTGACGACGAGTCTTTAATAGAGGAAGAACAAGTCGTAATCACCATGACCAATGCAGGTTATGTCAAGCGCCTGCCGGTAGATACCTATAGATCGCAAAGGCGAGGCGGGCGAGGTATTACAGGCATACAAACCAGGGAAGAGGATGTAGTTTGTCAGATAATTACCACTTCAACACATCAGACGTTACTCTTCTTCACGACCAAGGGCAAAGTTCACCGCATAAAGGGTTATCGCATACCTGAGGCTTCACGTACTTCCAAAGGCATGGCAGTTGTTAACCTCCTCAATCTTTCTCCGGATGAAAAAGTCTATGGCATTATCTCGATTGACGATTTTTCTCCTGATGAGAATCTGCTAATGGCTACTAAGAAGGGTCTGGTCAAGAAGACCCTGCTCTCAGAATACGCCAATATTAATCGCTCGGGCATAATCGCGATTGATTTGCAGGAGGATGATGAGCTTATAGGTGTCAGGCGCACTTCCGGAGAAAATGACGTCATTCTGGTTACCAGAAACGGCAAGTCAATTCGCTTTGATGAGTCTGATGTAAGAACTACCGGGCGCGATACGAGGGGCGTAAAGGGAATCACTTTGTCTGATGGAGATGAAGTTATTTCCATGGTCTCCGCTGATGAGAACCAGACACTGCTGGTTGTATCAGAGTACGGTTACGGGAAACGCACTTTGCTCTCAGATTATCGTCCGCAAAGGCGAGGAGGCAAGGGCATAATCACTTATAAAACCACTGCAAAGACGGGCAAGCTTGTCAGTGCGCTGCTGGTTAACGGAGATTGTGACATCCTGCTGATAAATGACACAGGTATTGTAATTAGAATCAGATCACATGAAATCCCTGTTTTGTCTCGAAATACTATTGGCGTCAAACTCATGCGCGCAAAAGACAGCAAAGTGGTATGTCTTGCTCCCATACGTGAAATTGAGGCAGATGAATCTGAAGAGACCGATATAGAGGATAAGATAGAGACAGATCTCACCGACGATGCAGAAACAGCAAAGTCAGATCCGGAAGAAGAGGATTTCTTTGAGGATGAGTTTTGAGGATGAGTTCTGATTAAGGTTTTCTGATTAAGGGTTGAACATTAAAGCCGATCCAAATACGAAACATTTGCTCATGCGTGGTGCGTGTTTGGATCTTCTGATTAAGGGTTAAACATTAAAGGCGATCCAAATACGAAACATTTGCTCGTGAGTGATGCGTGTTTGGATCTTTTTTACAAATACTTATTAAAGGTTAAAGGATAAAAATGATAAATTTTGATTTTTTCAGCCCCACTTATTTTGCCTTTGGGCGAGGCAGTGAACATAGAGTTGGCGAGCTGGCTGCCCGATATGGGAGCCGTAAAGTAATGATTCACTATGGCAAAGGTTCTGTCGTCAAGAGTGGATTACTGGACAAAGTGAGGCAATCACTAAATAACTACAACATCAGTTTTGTAGAGCTGGGCGGGGCGGTGCCTAATCCACGTGCCTCTCTGGTATATGAGGGCATAGAGCTGGGGCGGCAGGCGGACGTTGATCTCATCCTGGGTATTGGCGGCGGCAGTGCGGTTGACTCTGCGAAAGCAATTGCTCTAGGCATACCTTATGAGGGAGATTTTTGGGATTTTTATAGTGGCAAGGCTTCGCCGATAAGAGCACTGCCGGTTGGCAGCATTGTTACATTGGCTGCCACGGGGACAGAAGGATCAAACGCCTCAGTTATTACCAATGACTATCTAGGTAATATTAAGAGCAGTTCCAATAATGATCTCAGCAAACCTGTTTTCTCGATACTTAACCCGGAGTTGACCTTTACAGTGCCCGATTACCATACTGCCTGCGGTGCGACAGATATTCTCTCTCATATCCTTGAGAGGTATCTTACCAATACCACCGAAGTGGAGCTGACTGACCGTATGTCTGAAGCGATTTTTACCAGAATACTGGAAGCCACTCGGGAAGCTTTGGCTGATCCTGAGAATTATGAGGCCAGAGCGGATCTCCTCTGGGGAGGAACTTTGGCACACAATGATATTCTCGGTGCAGGCAGGGAGCAAGATTGGAGCAGTCATCGGATGGAACACGCTTTGTCTGCTGAGTTTGATGTCGCTCATGGCGCCGGGTTAGCGGTAATATTCCCTAACTTCCTTACTTATACCTTAGAGCATGACCCGGCACGCTTTTCCCGTTTCGCCGTCAAGATGTTTGGTGTCGACCCGCAAGGTAAGAGCGAACCGGAAACTGGCCGGGAAGGGATTAAGAAATTCCGCGAATTTCTAGATGAAATAGGAATGCCGAAGACGCTTGCTGACCTGGGTATCGGAGCGGACGACATTCCGCGCCTTCTCAAGGCAGTGGTCCCGAATAATGGCGATCTTCTCGGATATTTTCAGCCACTCACCGAGGATGATGTGACTAATATCTTCGAGCTCTGCTTATAAAGTATATGAAATCAGGAAGGGAAAGGATGTCATATGTTTGATCTCAGTAAGCTCAGGAGCTTGCATCATATTTATCAGGAACAAAGCGGAAAATCAGGCGCTGAGAAGGCAGCAGATGCGAAAAGAAAAGAGAAAACCGCTCCCCGGAGGGTCCAACTTCGTTCCGAGGTTCCCGTGGAGGAAACCTGGGATCTGACAGCAATCTTCCCGGATAATGAGACATGGGAAAAAGAGCTTTCCCGGATAATCGATAAAATTCCTTCCTTAAACGCATTCCAGAACAGGCTTAGCTCTTCTTCAGCCGTTCTGAGTGAATATCTGAATCTAGCGGAAGAAATTGCCATACAGGTATACAAGCTCTATGTATATGCTCAGCTCAAGAGAGATGAAGACACTGCCGATTCCGACAATAACGGCATGTATCTCAGAGCAGTCCAACTGATGACTAAATACCATGCCGCAATCTCCTGGGCTGAGCCTGAAATTGCGAAGATATCTGCAGATAATATGGTTATATTCATCTCAGAGAATGCAGAAATCGCGGCTAAGCGCCATTTCCTCCAGAACATTATGCGCCAAGCCGCTCATCAGCTTTCTGCGCCTGAAGAGCTTCTCCTGGCCAAAGCAGGTGAAATATTCAATCAGCCGGCTCTGACATTCAGTATCCTGAATGATGCTGACCTGAAATTCCCCAATATCATAGATGAGAAGGGTGTAGAGGTCGAGCTGACCCATGGACGTTACGGCGAATTTCTGGAGAGCAGAGAGCGCAGAGTACGGCGTGACGCCTTCGAAAATCTTTATAAAATCTACGATCAGTTCGCAAATACAAATGCCTCTACACTTGCAGGTGCTGTTAACGTCCACAATTACAATGCTGAGGTGAGGGGTTTTTCCGGTGCCAGAGCGGCGGCTCTCTTCGAGAACGCAATCTCTGAAGATGTCTACGATAATCTGGTCAGCACGGTCAATGCTAATCTGCCCCTGCTGCATCGCTACGTGTCACTGCGCAAGAAAGCCCTTGGGCTCGAGGAACTCCATTCATATGATCTATATGTATCATTAATTGAAGGCGCTGACTTTAAGTACAGCTTTCCTGAGGCACAAGAAATTATCCTTAAGGCTTTGGCTCCTTTAGGCACAGAATATGTGGATATCGTGCGCAAAGCTTTTACAGAGCGCTGGATAGACCGTGCTGACAATAAGGGCAAACGCTCCGGTGCATATTCCAGCGGCAGTTACGGCACTAATCCCTATATCCTGATGAATTGGCAGGGAACCCTGGATAATTTATTTACTTTGGCTCATGAATTAGGCCACAGCGTTCACTCCTGGTACTCAAGGACTGCACAGCCCTTCGTTTATTCCAGTTATTCAATTTTCCTGGCGGAGATTGCCTCCACTACCAATGAGAACTTGCTGGTGGACTATCTTCTGGAGAATTCAAATGACGATAAATTACGCGAAACAGTGATTAATCACTATCTGGATGGCTTTAAGGGCACAGTATTCAGGCAAACTCAATTTGCTGAATTTGAACATTTGATTCATACAGCCGCCGCCCATGGCCAGCCTCTCACAAATGCTTTCCTAACAGAGGAATACGGTGAAATCAACAAAAAATACTACGGTGCAGATCTTGACTTTGATTCTCAGATCGCCCTTGAATGGTCGCGCGTCCCTCACTTTTACTATAATTATTACGTCTATCAATATGCCACCGGCTTTTCAGCTGCCACCTTCCTCGCCCGCACGATCAAAGAAGAGGGACAAGAGGCAGTCGATCGTTACATTGAATTTCTAAAAGCCGGCAGCTCTGACTACCCCTTATCGGTTTTAAATAAAGCCGGAGTAGATATGTCAGATGTTAAGCCGATTGAAGATACTTTTCATGTATTTGGGGAATACTTAGAGAAGATGGAAAATCTATTGCTTTCATAATGCAAATTTTCAGCGGAGCTAAGTAATGAGACTGTAGCAGTATCGCAGTAATTATGTGATATCTGTAACATAGAGGAACACCCGAAAACTCCCAATAACACTCAATTATGGGGAATTTAGGAATATTTTCAAATTCATCCGAAAAAGATTTGACATTATCAAATTGCGATGGTATTCTAGTCGAGCGCCTTTCCTGTGGGAGGGCGAACGGACCTTGAAAATTGAAC
>ENA-UOOM01001243-UOOM01001243.1-fermentation-metagenome-genome-assembly--contig:-NODE-1243-length-25188-cov-4.706203_pt1 | contig 25188 bp, 20 predicted proteins | sample MGYA00245781_ERZ724031 | MGnify/ENA primary metagenome ERZ724031 (study PRJEB28704, sample SAMN03018317) | fermentation metagenome | biome: anthropogenic terrestrial biome; feature: soil; material... | reverse complement strand
GTGGCGATGTTTGTGCCGCACCCTTCGGGGAAATGCTGCGGAGTAAGGTAGGACATGGACGGGTTATACACTGTTCCGTCGCCGGTATAGACGGCGGCAATGGAGTTAAGCGGCACGGCCTGCTGCACGCCGCTGTCGAGAAGTATGAAAATACCGCCGTAAGTCCCGTCTGGCGAAGAGTAAAGCTGGTATGGGGTTCCTGTTACGGATGATGCCGCAAACCCTTTTGTAAACACCGTTACGGTGTCGTCCGGGTAATAGGTTATTATCTGCGACAGTACGTTGGCAAGCTGGTTATAGCTGAAGCACACGGCGCTTTCAGCCTCGGGAGAGGCTGCATAGTTTACCGTGAGCTTAGGGAGAAACGGGCTGTATAAAGAATTGTCCGCCGCAAAATACACAGCGGTAAGGTCGTCGGGGTTAGTCAGCGCAAGGCCGTAATTGGGGTAGGCCCCGCCGAGAAATGAGTTTACAAGTTCCGTTACGTCTATCTTTACTTTTGAATAAAGATCTGACGGGAAAATTTTTACGCTGGAAGCTGCTTCGGCGTAAGCCGGGGCGGTGTTGTACGTGACTGACGAAGTGACAAAAGGCTCAGTTACCCTGTGTACGTATATTGGGCTGACGGCTGAGTTGGTTTTGCATGTGACGGCAAGTTCAAGGAACGCCCCGTCCACGTGCGTTGACGGTATGGATGACAGGTCAAGCTGCAGGAGGCCGGTGCTTTTTTGGCGTATAGTGTTTGTGCCGACATATATGAATGGGTAAGACGACATGTTTTTATTCGGCAGGGCCGAATATACGAAAGTCGTTTGCGTGATGTCAATGTTCATTGCGGGCATTTTTTAAACCTCGTTCCGGCGGCAATGTATTTTGTTCGCCGCATCTACATATTACGCGGGCGGATGTGCCGCTGTTACACATGCCGCCAAACGGCCGAGCGCAGATGCAGGTTACCTTTTTTAATATGTGTATTGACAAATTTGACCGCTTATGATAACATTAATAAGCCGCTTATTGCGGGCTTGTTAAGTGGGAAACCCGCCCGTTGTAGCGAGATTTATTAAAAAGGCAGGGCATTTTTATATGTTCGCGGTAATTGAAACTGGCGGCAAGCAGTACAAAGTGCAGAAAGACGACGTCATTTTTGTAGAAAAGCTTGCCAAAGAAAAAGACGATACCGTAGATTTCAAAGTCCTTGCGCTGTGCGGGGACGACGGCCTTAAGGTAGGCGCTCCTTATGTGGACGGCGCAACCGTTACAGGCAAAGTACTCAAGAACGGCAAAGCGAAAAAAATAACGGTTTTCACCTATAAGCCTAAAAAGAACGAAAAACGTAAAATGGGCCATAGGCAGCCGTACACGAAAGTCCAGATAGACGCTATAAACGCATAACTATGATTTGCGCGGAATTCTTTAAAAAAGGCGGAAAGCTCATTGGCTTTAGCATAAGCGGCCATTCCGGTGCCGCCTGCAGCGGGCGCGACATAGTCTGCGCGGCTGTTTCATCCGCGGCTTACCTCACCGCCAATACCGTTACCGATGTTATCGGCGTCAAAGCCGGCGTTTCGGCCGGCGGCGGGCGCATGGAGCTTACGGTGCCGGACAGCGGCGCTGATAAATGCGCGGTTACTTTAAAAGGGTTCCGTTTGCATATGGAAGGACTTCGGAAACAATATCCGGAGTATCTGCATGTACATGATACGGAGGTGTAAAAATGCTGAAAGTAGACATTCAGTTATTTGCTCATAAAAAAGGAATGGGTTCCACAAAGAACGGCCGTGACTCCGAGTCTAAACGCCTTGGCGTTAAACGCGGCGACGGGCAGTTTGTCCTTGCGGGCAATATTATAGTAAAGCAGCGCGGCACGCATATCCACCCGGGCAACAACGTCGGCATAGGTTCCGACGACTCTCTGTTTGCCCTTGTGGACGGTAAGGTCAAGTTTGAGCGTTACGACCGCTACCGCAAAAAGGTAAGCGTATATGCCGTTGAGCAGTGACCCCTGAATATTGCGTATAACAAAAATCCCGGGACGTTCTGCCCGGGATTTTTTTTAAACGCGCGGTTAATATTTACCGGCTGTATATATACTATTTAAAGAGCGCGGGTAAAGCGTGTTTTTATAAACGGAAAGCGGTATTACTTATGTTTATTGACGATACTAAAATAAGGCTGAAGGCAGGTGACGGCGGCAGCGGAGCCGTTGCGTTCCACCGTGAGAAATATGTTGCTTCCGGCGGGCCGGACGGCGGCGACGGGGGAAAAGGCGGCGACATACTGTTTTTGGCAGACGACAACATGTCTACGCTCGCTGACTTCAGGTACAAAAAGAAGTACAGGGCGGAAAACGGCGAAGCCGGCAGAGGCAAGCGCTGCAACGGCCGCAAAGGCAGCGACCTTCTCATACGCGTGCCGCGCGGCACGCTTGTAAAGGATGCCGAAACCGGCAGGCTTATAGCCGATATATCGTCGGACAAGCCGGCTGTCATAGCAAAAGGCGGCCGCGGAGGGTGGGGCAACTCCCACTTTGCGACCGCGACGCGGCAGACGCCGCGTTTTGCAAGGCCGGGCGCGGCGGGCGAGAGCTTTTACATTAAACTTGAGCTTAAGCTGCTTGCGGACGTAGGCCTTGTAGGGTACCCTAACGTAGGCAAGTCAACGCTGATATCTGTAGTCAGCGAGGCAAAACCGGTCATTGCCGATTACCCCTTCACGACCATAGTGCCGAACCTCGGCGTCGTAAGCCTTGAAAACGGCGCATCGTTTGTCATGGCCGACATACCCGGCCTTATAGAAAACGCGAGCGAAGGCGCAGGCCTCGGACATGAATTTCTCCGCCATGTTGAGCGCTGCCGCCTGCTCCTGCATATTGTCGACGTTTCAGGCAGCGAGGGGCGCGACCCGAAAGAAGACTTTAAGGTCATAAACAACGAGCTAAGGAAGTTTAACCCGGAGCTTGCCGAGAGGCCGATGATAGCCGTGGGGAACAAGTGCGACCTTGCAAGCGACGAACAGATATCGGACTTTAAAAATTTTGTGGAAATGCAAGGATACGAGTTTTTCCCTGTGATGGCGGCGATAAAGTACCAGGTAGGCCCGCTTATGGACAGGACCGCGGAGCTTTTAAGCAAGCTGCCGCCCGTAAAGGAATACCTGCCTGACCCTGTAAGCCCTGACAAAACAGCGGGGGAACAGGAAAAGACGGTAGAAATAATAAAAAACGGAAACGTGTTCACCGTAAAGGCCGAGTGGCTTGTGCCCGTGCTGCGCACTATAAATTTTGCGGAGGAAGACTCAGTGCGTTACTTCCAGCGCGTGCTTATGAAAAGCGGCGTGGACGATGCGCTTAGCAAAGCAGGTGTGCAGGAGGGCGACACTGTAAGCATTTACGGGGTTGAGTTTGATTATATAGATTAGGAGAACGGCTTTTGGAGAGGTTATATGGCAAAGAATGCGACCCCGGGCAGCTCAGCCCGCTTGCGCTCGCGTTTGCGGGAGATGCGGTTTTTGAACTTTTTGTGCGCGAAAGGCTTGTATGCATGGGTAACAGGCCGGTAAATAAGCTCCACCGCCTCTCGGTTGAACAGGTATGCGCGTCTGCGCAGTCCGGATTTGTAGAAAAACTTATGCCGGTGCTGACGGACGAAGAAAAAGAGATACTGCGCCGCGGCAGGAACGCGCACACAAACCATGTGCCTAAAAACGCCGAGGTTGCACAGTACCACGCCGCCACCGCGTTTGAGGCGCTGTTCGGGTACCTGTACTTAAGCGGCAATATGGAAAGGCTGCGCTCGCTTTTTAATCTAATATGCGGTGAAAATTAATGTAAAGTAATTAAACATTGCTGCGCGGCGCTTACCGCAGGCTTTTGTACTTTTCGGATTCTTGTACGGCGAGCCTGTCGCAAAGCTCGTTTTCAGGGTGGCCGGCGTGGCCTTTTACCCAATGGACGCTCACGCGGTGTATTTCAAGGAGCCTTAGCAGGGCGCCCCAGAGGTCAGTGTTTAAAGCCGGCTTTTTGTCGGCTTTTTTCCAGCCGTTTTTTTCCCAGCTTTTGGCCCATCCTTTGCTTATGGCGTCGCAAACGTACTTTGAGTCGCTTGTCAAAAGTACTTCGCACGGCTCTTTAAGCACGCGCAGCGACTCTATGACGCCTGTAAGCTCCATGCGGTTGTTTGTTGTGTTAGGCGCGCCTCCGCTTAAGCGCTTTTCTATGCCGTTGTAGCGCAGTACGGCTCCCCAGCCGCCGGGGCCGGGGTTGCCGCTGCATGCCCCGTCTGTAAAAATCTCTATTTTTTTCATTGTTATGTTCCCTTTCGTGTTCGGTTAATTATATCATAAAAACATATGGCGGACAAATATGCCGCAGCTTGGCGGCGGTTAAAAAAGAGTTTGCAATGTGATTAGTATTATTATGCGGAGGCAATAATATAATTGAATATAAAAATCACGGCTTGACAGCAAATTACATTCAGCGTACAATTAAAAGGATATTTATTAAAACGGACAGCATACCGCGGATAAATCTTATCTGCGTTTTTATCATATACACTTTGCATGCCGAAGCGGCTGTGTGCCGCACGCGGCGTTCAGCTGTGCTTTATTTTTAAACAAGGCGGTTATATTTACATTCCGCGCAGGTTCGTAACGGTGCGGGAAGTAAGTTGAAATAATACATTATAATGAGGTAGACCCTTCCGCTTAATGGATTTTTAAGCGGCCATGGAGGTTATACCCAAAATAACGATGGAGGTCATTTTGTGACAGATAAAAAACTTAATAATTCGCCTAAGCGCGTAAACGAAGGAGCCGCGCCGCTGCAGCTTTACCAAAAGGTTACTGTTCCGGCAGCTGCGGCGCAGCCGAAACGCAGGGCCAAGCCTAAAACGGAAACTGCAGAAAAGGCGAGGGCACCGCGCAGAAACCGCGCTCCGGTACCTAAGGACGCAGGCAGCGCAGCCGCAAACGCCGTTCAGGCTCGTGACGTTAAGGCCACAGCTTTGCAAAACGGCCCGGCGGCAATGCAGAAAAATGCCGAAAAGCCGCGCACGGCGCAGCACGCCGCGGGACGGCGCGGGCGCAGGAAGAAGCCTTCGATAAACGTTTATTTTTTGGGCGGCCTTAACGAAATCGGAAAGAACTTTACGCTCTTTGAGTGCGAAGGCGACATGATAATCGTTGACTGCGGCATGGCTTTCCCCGACGGCGATATGTTCGGCGTGGACCTCGTTATACCGGACTTCACGTTTGTTGAGCGCAACGCCGACAAGATACGCGGCATAGTCCTTACGCACGGCCACGAGGACCACATAGGCGCGCTGCCGTACCTGCTTAAAAAAGTCAACCTGCCTATTTACGGCACGCCGTTTACGCTCGGTCTTGTTGACAACAAGCTTAAGGAACACGGCCTGCAGGATTCCGTAAAGAAATACACAGTCGAACCGGGCGACCGCATTAAGCTCGGCTGTATGGAAGTGGAGTTTATCCACGTAAACCATTCCGTGCCCGATGCCGTGGCCATAGCGATACACTCACCGGCCGGAGTCATAGTGCATACAGGCGACTTTAAGATTGACTGCACGCCGGCCCAGGGTGAAATGACAGACCTCGCAAGGCTCGGCCAGCTGGGAAAAGAAGGCGTGCTCGCGCTGCTGTGCGACTCTACAAACGCAGAGAGGGCCGGGTACACGAAGTCTGAAAGCACCGTTAACAATTCATTTGAGCGCCTGTTCAAAAGGGCTGAAAACAACAGGATAATCATAGCTACATTTGCTTCAAACGTAAGCCGCGTGCAGCAGATAATAAACTGCGCCGTAAAGTACGGGCGCAAAGTCGCGCTTTCGGGCAGGAGCATGGTAAACGTTATGACACTCGGCGTACAGCTCGGCTACCTTGACGTACCGGACGGCGTACTTATAGATATAGACATGATAAAACGCTACCCCAAAGAACAGATAGTCCTTGTCACTACCGGCAGCCAGGGCGAGCCGATGAGCGCCCTTACGCGCATGGCGTTTGCTTCGCACAGGAAGGTTGAGGTAGGCCCCGGCGACTTTATCATAATTTCAGCGCGGCCGATACCTGGCAACGAAAAGACAGTCGGCAACGTTATAGACGAGCTTATGAAGCGCGGCTGTGAAGTCGTTTACGAGTCAATGTACGAGGTACACGTTTCAGGGCACGCCTGCCAGGAAGAACTGAAGCTCATGCAGGGCATAGTTAAGCCAAAGTATTTCATACCCGTACACGGCGAGCAGAAGCATCTCCGTAAAAACGCCGGCCTTGCGTATGCTATGGGCAAAGAACCTAAAGACGTTTTCATAGGCGACATAGGCGACGTTGTGGAGCTTAACCAAAATTATATGAAACGCCTCCCGTCCGTACCGGCCGGAAGGGTGCTTGTGGACGGGCTCGGCGTAGGCGACGTCGGCAACGTGGTGCTCCGCGACAGGAAGCATCTTGCCGAGGACGGGCTTATAGTGGCGGTTTGCACGATTTCTTCTGAAGACGGCCATATTATATCAGGCCCGGATATAGTGTCGAGGGGGTTTGTCTATGTGCGCGAGTCGGAACCGCTTATGGATGAAATCCGCAGGATGGTTACTTCTGTTTTGGAGAACTGCGCGGATAACAATATACACGACTGGGGCACGCTTAAAACGCGCATAAAAGACGAGCTTTCGCGCCTGCTGTACGACAGGACGCGCCGTAGCCCCATGATACTGCCTATAATTACGGAGATATGACAGGCTCCGGGGTATCATATGGTTTACAAACCGTAAAATAAATGTTAAAATAACCTCATAAAATAATTTTAAGTCCCGCCGCCGCATAAAGCGGCGGGACTTAAAATTTATATGGCTCTTGCCGGTTGTCTTCAGCGGAAAACCCGGGCTGGACCGAGGGGTAATGAATTTGAAAAGAAAAGTATGGGCAGCTTCGCCGGTTTTTTATGTCATTTCGGCAGTAATGCTTATCATAGCGGCCGTAAGCTATTTTTGGGATCATACGGTCTTTTACGTTGAAATCGCCATAGCGCTTTTTTCGTTTGCCGCCGTATTTTTTGCGGTGAAATATTTCAACCTGTACATAGTGCAGGCTTCAAAGGCCGCCGCCGACCTGCTGTCAGGGGAAAAGTACAGGGAATTTGCCGAGTTTGCCCTGCCTGTTGCCGTGGTGGGCAAAAACTGTGATATTATATGGGCAAATAAGGCTTTTTCGTCGTCGGTTGCGCAAAACCGTGAATGCCGCGGCGAAAACGCCCTTAAATTTATTTACCCTTATACGGTTTCGGACATAGAGCACGCCTGCGGTACAGACATAGCCATAGGCCCGAAAAGGTTTACGGTTTACGCTGTTGAAACGGAAGAAGCAAGCGTACTCTACTTTGTTGACGACACGTATTACAAGGAGATAGACAAAGAGTACGCAGAGAGCCGCCCTGTGGTAGCCGTAGCCTGCTTTGACAACCGCGAGGAGCTTGCGCGGAACGCAAGCGACGGCGAGGACACCATGGTAACGTCGCGCGTTGAGGAAGTACTAGTCAAGTGGGCGCAGGGCATAGGCGGGTTCTTAAAAAAGCTTAAGGGCAATATGTATTTTATACTTACTGATGAAAAACACATAAGGGAAGAAATGAATAAAAAATTCCCTGTCCTTGACGAAGTGCGCAAAATAGAAACGGGAAAGTCTTTCCGCGCTACGGTTTCAGTCGGCGTGGGACGCGGCGCCGACTCGCCGCAGGAGGCCGACGCCTGGGCGCGCAAAGCGCTCGACATGGCTCTGGGGCGCGGCGGCGACCAGGTGGCCGTAAAGCAGGAAAACGAAACTTACGACTTTTTCGGCGGCATATCCAAAGGCGTTGAAAAGCGTGATAAGGTCCGTACGCGCGTGTTCGCGGCGACTATGTCTGACAATATAGAGGAAAGCGACGCCGTTTTTATCATGGGGCACAAGTTTTCCGACCTTGACTGCATGGGCTCGGCCGCAGGCATGTGGAACGCCGCGGCGAAAACGCTTGGCAAAAGGGCATATATCGTAACATACGAGAAGCAGTCCCTTGCCGAGCCTGTCATACGCCTGCTGAAGTCATGCTACAGGGACGAGGAGATATTCATATCCCCGCAGGAAGCGCTCGGCATGGCTACGGCGAAAAGCCTGCTTGTTGTTGTGGATACGCACTCTGGCACTTTCGTTGAGTCAGCCGAACTGCTTAATGCGGTTCCGCGGGTAATAGTTATAGACCACCACCGCATGATGGTAAAGCACATAGAAGACGCCGTCGTCTTTTACCATGAGCCTTACGCAAGCTCCGCTTCCGAGATGGTGGCGGAACTTGTCCAGTATATAGGCGACAAAAACCTCGGTAAAGCCGAAGCGGAGGCGATGCTCGCCGGCATAATGCTCGACACTAAGAACTTTGCCTTTAAAACCGGCGTGCGTACTTTTGAAGCCGCGGCGTACCTGCGGCGCAAAGGGGCGGACACGGTTGAAGTTAAGCAGATGTTTTCAAACAGCATAGAAGCTTACAAGACAAAGTACGGCATAGTTTCAAACGCGGAGATACTCGGCGGCTTTGCCATTGCCTCAACCGAAACGGAAACGGACGACATAAGGATTGCGGCGGCTCAGGCTGCCGATGAGCTGCTTTCCATACGCGGAGTAAGGGCATCTTTCGTTATCTTTTCGGTTGACAATACCGTCAATATATCGGCACGCTCGCTCGGCGACGTAAACGTACAGGTAATAATGGAAAAACTCGGCGGCGGCGGGCACCTTACCATGGCCGGCGCTCAGCTTGGGGGTATATCAACAGCTCAGGCGAGGGAGAGGCTTATAGCGGCGATACAGAGCAATACGGCGGGATGATTTTTATAAAAGATAATTAAAGCGTATTTTAAGAGTATAATATTTTTTAGTCAAATAACGTGACGGCAGGAGGTATATTAAATGAAAGTAGTATTGCTTAAGGACATCAAAGGAAGCGGAAAAAAGGGCGAGCTTGTAAACGTCAGCGACGGTTACGCGCGTAACTACCTGCTCCCGCGCAACATGGCCAAGGAAGCAAACGCCCAGGTGATGGACGAGCTTAAAAGCGCCGAGGACGCCAAAACTTACAAGGTTAAAAAAGAAACTGAGCAGGCGCAGGCCGACGCTGGTAAAATAAACGGTAAAACCGTTAAGATGACCGCTAAGGCCGGCCAGGGCGGCAAGCTGTTCGGCTCCATAACTTCAAAAGAGATTTCCGACGAACTTAAGCGCCTTTACAAAGTAGAAGTCGACAAGCGTAAGATAATGCTTGACGGCGACATCAAGGCTTTCGGCACGTACCAGTGTGAAGTGAAGCTCTACAACGGTGTTTCGGCGAAAATATACGTGGCCGTAGGCGAAAAGAAATAATTTATTATACTTTTAATATCAAGGGGTTGCTGAGCGATGGACGAAATGGTTACAAGCGGGTACGACGGCCTTAACCTGCCGTACAGCCCCGAGGCGGAGCAGTCGGTGCTCGGCGCCGTGCTTCTCGACCCGTCATGTATGGACCGCATTGCGGAAATACTGCCGCGGCCGGATTATTTTTACCAGGAAAGCAATGCCCTTATATATTCCGTGATGCTCGACATGTTTACTGAGGGAAAACCCGTCGACTTTGTAACTGTCTTAGACAGGCTCACAAGCACCGACGGCTTTGACGAGGCAAACGGAAAAACCTACATGCTACAGCTTGCCCAGCTTGTGCCGTCCATATCGAACGTGGAGTATTACGCCTCTATAGTACGCGACAAATACGACATACGCATGCTCATAACAACAGCGCGCAATATTATAGAGGATGCATCCGGAGGGACGGACGCGACAACTTTGCTCGACTCGGCGGAGCAGCGCATTTTTGACATAAGGCGCGGTAAAAACATGCAGGGCCTACAGCGCATAGACGAGATAATAGTCGACACGTTCGACCGGCTTGACAAGCTCAATTCGCCTGACGCCGACCTGTACCGCGGTGTGCCTACCGGCATAAAGGAACTTGACGAAACCATAACCGGGCTTAACCGCACTGACTTTATACTTCTCGGTGCGCGCCCAGGCATGGGCAAAACGAGCTTCGCGCTCAACATAGCACGCCATGCCGCGGTCAAAGCAGACAAGCGTGTGGCATTTTTTTCGCTTGAAATGAGCAAGGAGCAGCTTGTTTCGCGGCTGCTTTCAACCGAGTCGCTCGTTGAGGGGACGAAGCTTAAGACGGGGAAGCTGACCGAAGACGAGTGGATACGCGTAATCGAGGCCGGCGATATACTGTCAAAAACACAGCTTTATTTTGACGACAATCCCGCCATAACCGTGCCGGAGATAAAGGCAAAGCTGAGGCGCCTTAAGGACGTTGACCTTGTCATCATAGACTACCTGCAGCTTATGACGTCAGCAAGAAGGATAGACAACCGCGTGCAGGAGATTTCGGATATAACAAGGAACCTTAAGATAATGGCCAAGGAGCTTAACGTTCCGGTGCTGACGCTTTCACAGCTTGCGCGTGACAGCGAAAAGCGCACGAACCACAGGCCAGTTTTGTCGGACCTTAGGGACTCCGGCTCTATAGAGCAGGACGCGGACATAGTTTTATTCCTTTACCGCGACGATTATTACCAGGATTCGGCCGAAACCGACGAGGACGCCGACAAAAACAGCAGCGAATGCATAGTGGCGAAAAACCGCCACGGCGAAACAAAAACCGTACCGCTGCACTGGCAGGGCGAGTTCATGCGTTTTACCGCGCAGGAGGTAGTGCGCAGTGAGTGACAGGATTACAATAATAGAGGATAAAATAATATCCTCTATAAAAAAATGGGACATGCTGCCCGACGGCTGCTCCGTTGTAGCTGGCTTTTCGGGCGGAGCAGACTCAGTTACGCTGACGCACTTCCTTTGGAGGTACTCGCGTGAACACGGCATTTCACTCACGGCGGCGCATGTGAACCATATGCTGCGCGGCGAAGAGGCCGACCGCGACGAGCGCTTTGCCGCAGAGTGGTGCGGCGAGCGCGGCATAAACGTAAAAGTGCTGCGAGCTGACGTGCGTGCGGAAGCCGCCCGCAAGTCCGAAGGGCTTGAGGAGTGCGGGCGCAACATACGCTACTCGTTTTTCAGGAGCTTAAGCGGCGTAAACGGCAGGATAGCTACGGCGCATACACTTTCGGACAGCGCCGAAACGGTTATTATGAACCTTGCAAAGGGAGCCGGGCGCCGCGGACTGTGCGGCATACCTCCGGTAAGGGACGCCATAGTGCGGCCGCTTACCTGCATTACGCGCGGAGAAGTCGAGTACTACTGCGGCTTTTACGGCCTGCGGTACGTTACGGACAGCACTAACCTGGGCGACGAGTACGGCAGGAACAAGGTACGCCATAACGTGGTTCCTGTGCTTAAAAATATAAATCCCGGCTTTGAGTCCGCCGTTTCAAGGACGCAGGAGCTTATGCGGCGCGATGAGGATTACTTTGAAAAAAAGGCCGTAAAGCTGCTCTCGGACGCCGAAAAGGGCCGCGGCTACGATGCAGGCGTACTACGCGGCGCTGAGTTCCCGGTACTGTCGCGCGCCGTGGCGAAGCTTTTTGCGGACTCGGGCAGCGGCCGCTTCGGTTTTGGTCATATAGAGGCGGCGGTCAAAATAATTAATGACGGAAACGGCAGCGTTACCGTCCCAGGCGGTATACAATGCACTGTCGGCGGCAATACTTTATTTGTTACTGCCGAAAAGCCGGCACAGCGGCAATGCTGGAGGGTGCGGCTGAGCCTGCCTGAAACGCGCCTGCCTGACGGCAGAATCTTTTCGGTCGGTAAAATTGAAGCCGGCGGCATGAAAAATAAAGAGAAATTTCATTATTTATCCTTTAATAATTTAATAAACTATGATACAATACTAACTACCGGCAGTTTTGTAAGGAGCCGCGCCAGCGGCGATATTTTTAAACCGGCGGGCCGCGGCGTAACAAAAAAAGTAAAAAAACTGTTTAACGAGGCTAAAATTCCGCCTTTTGAGCGCAATAAAGTCGCCATGCTGGAGTGCGGCGGAAAAATCGTTTGGATTGAGGGTTTCGGCGCATCAGCGGAAGCGTGCGTTACAAGCGGAACCAAAAATGCGGCGCAAATTATTATTAAGGAGTGCAGTTAAAAAGTGCATAGCATGGAGGACGACATAAAAGAAGTTCTTTTTAGTCCCGAAGCTCTTGCGGGAATAGTAAACAAAGTCGGTTCACAGATAAGCGAAGATTACAGGGATAAGAATTTATTGCTGGTGAGCATATTAAAAGGCTCGGTCGTTTTTATGTCGGACCTGATGCGGGCTGTTACCATACCGTGCAGCATAGACTTTATGGCAGTGTCGAGCTACGGCTCGGGCGTAAAGACGTCGGGCGTTGTAAGGATAGTAAAGGACTTGGATATAGACCTTAAGGGCTGTGACGTCCTGCTTGTGGAAGATATACTCGACAGCGGCCTTACTCTTAGTTACATACTGGAGCTGCTGGGGGCGCGTTCCCCTAAAAGCCTTAAAGTCTGCACTCTGTTCGACAAACCGAGCAGAAGGACGGCCGACGTTAAGGCCGACTACTCCGGAGCCGTCGTCCCGGACGAATTCATAGTCGGATATGGTTTGGACTATAACCAAAAATACAGGAATCTCCCGTTTGTAGGCATCCTTAAACCGGAGGTTTACGGTGATTAAGCGGCTGCGGGCGCTTATGTAAGGAGTGAATGATATTTGGACAACCGGAAATCACTTAAAAATATTTTTTTATTCCTCGGTATAACTGTAGCTATACTGCTTATGCTTGCGATGGTTTTCAACAACCATACGGGGAAATCATATAATTACTCGGAAATACTGTATTATTTTGAGGACCAGAAGGTAAAGAATTATTCCATAGATCTCGGCAGCGGCGAGATGATTATCGTCCTTAACAACAATACTAAGATTTCTTATGTCGCGCCTGACTCCAGTGCGATGCTTTCAGACATAAAGCCTTATGTTGAAAAGTACAACAAGGAACATCCGTCAAACCGTATGACATTTAACTGGAAACGCCCGACGGATACTTTTTGGCAGTCTACGCTTCTGCCAATGCTTGTTATAGGCGCCATATTCATGCTGTTTTGGTGGCTTACGATAAAACGCCTCAACGCTACCATGGGCGACGCGGGCAAGCAGATGAACTTCGGCAAAGCGAAGATAAAGCAGATGGCGGACGAAAAGCGCAAAACCACTTTCGCTGATGTTGCCGGGGCCGATGAAGAAAAAGAGGAGCTAAGGGAGATAGTAGAGTTCCTTAAGAACCCGCGCAAGTACAATGAACTTGGCGCGCGCATACCGAAAGGCGTGCTGCTCGTAGGCCCTCCCGGCACGGGCAAAACGCTTTTGGCAAGGGCTGTGGCCGGAGAAGCCGGCGTTCCGTTTTTCTCCATCTCAGGTTCTGACTTTGTGGAGATGTTCGTGGGCGTAGGCGCTTCGCGTGTACGCGACCTTTTTGAACAGGCAAAGAAAAATTCACCGTGCATTATTTTCATAGATGAAATAGATGCAGTAGGCAGGCAGCGCGGCGCAGGCCTCGGCGGCGGCCACGACGAGCGTGAGCAGACGCTTAACCAGCTGCTTGTTGAAATGGACGGCTTCGGCGCCAACGAGGGCGTCATAATGATAGCTGCGACGAACCGCCCGGATATACTCGCCCCGGCGCTGATGCGCCCCGGACGCTTTGACAGGCAGGTTATGGTCGGATACCCCGATATAAAGGGGCGCGAGGCCATACTGAAAGTACATGCGCGCGGCAAGCCGCTCGCGCCTGACGTTGACCTTAAGACCATAGCGAAGTCAACGGCCGGTTTCACTGGGGCAGACCTTGAGAACCTGCTGAACGAATCAGCCCTGCTTTCCGCACGAAAAAACAAAAAGGCAATTACCATGTCCGAAATTGAAGAGGCTACTATAAAAGTCGTTGTAGGCACGGAAAAAAAGAGCCACGTTATGACGGACAAGGAAAAAAGGATCACAGCTTACCACGAGGCGGGCCACGCCGTGGCGACGTACTTCTGCCCGCTTGAGGATCCGGTGCATCAGATATCAATAATACCGCGCGGCATGGCGGGCGGTTATACAATGCAGATACCGGCGGAGGACAGGGCTTACAAATCGCGCAAAGAAATGCTTGAGGACCTTATAGTTATGATGGGCGGCAGGGTTTCGGAAGCACTCGTGCTTGACGATATATCGACAGGCGCATCAAACGACATACAGAGGGCGACAAAGCTTGCGCGCGGCATGGTGACAAAGTACGGCATGTCGGACGTCTTAGGGCCTATAACCTACGGCCAGGATGAAGGCGAGCCTTTTCTTGGGCGCGACATGGGGCATATACGCGACTACTCGGAGGACACTTCGGCGGCTATAGATAAAGAGATTAAGCGGCTGCTTACAAATGCTTACGATGATACGGAAAGCATTTTAAGTGAACACGTGGGTAAGCTGCACCTTGTGGCGAGGTACCTGTTCGAGCATGAGAAGATGGGCGCGGATGAGTTCAAAAGCCTTATGGAAAGTGACAGCACCGCAGAGCTTCTGCCTTATCCCATCGGTAACGCTTTGGACAATGCCGTGGAGACTGCGAAATCGGAAGCGGAAGAAAAAAGCGAGTAAAGCGCTTCCCCATACGGCGGCCAAAGTTTTCCGGAAGCGGCAGGCGCTTGGTTTTTGTATTTTGCTGTATAAAAATGTAGTTTTAAGGGGAATGTCAAGGCATTTCCCTTTTTGCTGTCGGCGGGCGGGTATGCCCAGCCGGTACGGAAAAACGTCCGCTGTATTGAGCGGCGCGGGCACCGCTCATTATTGCGTATAAAGATTTTATTTTGAATATTTAAATATATAATTAAGTAAAACGGGGGTCAATATGGCAAAAAAAAGTGTTTACGGCAACGAGAGCATATCGTCCCTTAAAGGGGCCGACAGGGTACGCAAGCGCCCTGCGGTTATTTTCGGCTCAGACGGTATAGAGGGCTGCGAACATTCCATTTTTGAGATATTATCTAATTCCATTGATGAAGCGCGGGAAGGCTTCGGCAAAGAAATAGTTATAACGCGCTTTGGCGATTTATCGGTTGAGGTTGAGGACCACGGACGCGGGATACCGGTCGAGTACAATAATTCGGAAAAACGTTATAACTGGGAGCTTGTCTTCTGCGAGTTGTACGCGGGCGGAAAGTACAACAACGATTCAGATGAAATTTACGAGTATTCGCTTGGGCTTAACGGCCTCGGCCTTTGCTCTACGCAGTATTCGGCGGAATATATGGACGTGGACATACGCCGCGACGGCATGCGCTACACGCTACGCTTCGAGCACGGTAAAAATGTCGGCGGGCTTACAAAGGAGCCGTACAAGGGCAAAGACACGGGTACTAAAATACGCTGGAAACCGGATCTGCAGGTTTTTACCGATATAGACGTCCCGCCTGAGTATTACAGCGACATACTAAGGCGGCAGGCCATAGTTAACGACGGGATACGTTTTATATTTAAAGACCAGGCTACCGACGGGTTTAAAACAGAGGAATTTTTTTATGAAAACGGCATAGTTGACCACGCGAAAGAGGCAGCCGGAGAAGAACCGCTTACTCCAGTGCAGTTTTGGCACAGTGAGACCGGAACCCGCGACAGGGAGGACAAGCCCGAGTATAAAGTCAAGATAAACGTTGCCGTTGCTTTTTCAAACCAAAACAACATCATAGAGTATTACCATAACTCGAGCTGGCTTGAACACGGCGGCGCCCCCGAAAAGGCAGCCAAAAACGCGTTCGTTTACCAAATAGACAATTATATTAAACAGAACAATAAATACAATAAAAATGAGAGCAGGATAACTTTTCCGGATGTCGAGGACTGCATAATACTTATAATCTCGTCATTTTCCAACCGCACTTCATATGAGAACCAAACTAAAAAAGCCATAACAAACAGGGGCATACAGGAAGCCATGACCGTAATGCTGCGCCGGAACCTTGAGATATATTTTAAAGAGAATCCGGCCGACGCTGAGAAGATAGCTTCACAGGTGCTTATAAACAAGCGCAGCCGTGAGGATGCGGAAAAAACGCGCAAAAGCCTTAAGAAAAAACTGACGAGCGGCATGGATATGTCGAGCCGGGTGGCAAAGTTCGTTGACTGCCGCAGCAAGGACGCCGCGGAACGCGAGATTTTTATTGTGGAGGGCGACTCGGCCCTCGGCGCCTGCAAGCAGGCGCGCGACCCCGACTTCCAGGCGATAATGCCTGTACGGGGCAAAATACTCAACTGCCTTAAGTCGGATTACGGGAGGATATTTAAAAGCGACATAATAACCGACCTTATGAAAGTCCTTGGCTGCGGTGTTGAAGTTAAGTCAAAGGCAAACAAAAACCTTTCTTCTTTTAACATGGACCTTCTGCGGTGGAATAAAATCATACTCTGCACCGACGCGGACGTAGACGGCTATCAGATACGCACTTTAATACTTACAATGCTTTACAGGCTTACGCCGTCGCTCATAAAAGCCGGTAAAGTCTACATTGCAGAGTCGCCGCTTTTTGAGATACAAAATAAAAACGACATATATTTTGCCTATACGGAAAGTGAAAAAGATAAGATCCTTGGCAAACTCGGCGGCCAGAAGTTTACCGTGCAGCGCTCGAAGGGGCTTGGCGAAAACGAGCCGGACATGATGAACCTTACGACTATGAACCCAAAAACGCGGAGGCTTATCAAAGTACTGCCGGAGGATGCGGAGAATACCGGCAGGGTGTTCGACCTTCTTTTGGGAGACAACCTTGACGGGCGTAAAACATACATCGCCGAAAACGGCCGGCGGTACATGGATGAAGCCGACTTGAGCTGAGCTTTAAGCCCGGCTGTAAAAGAGAAAAATAATAAAGCGCAGGTGTTTTAGATATATGCCTAAAAAACAACCCGCCCGCCGCCCAAGGGCACACGGGGTTATCAACGGCGCGGGGGAAATAGTAGAGCAGAAAATAACCGATACTTTAAAAAATAATTATATGCCTTATGCCGTCAGCGTGATAATGTCGCGCGCCATACCGGAAATAGACGGCTTTAAGCCTTCGCACAGGAAGCTCCTTTACACTATGTACAAGATGGGGCTGCTTAGCGGAGGCAAGACAAAAAGCGCAAACATAGTTGGCCAGACTATGAAGCTTAACCCGCACGGCGACGCCGCCATTTACGACACCATGGTTAGGCTGAGCCGCGGCTACGAGGCTTTGCTGCACCCGTATGTAGAGTCCAAGGGGAACTTCGGCAAGTTTTATTCGCGTGATATGGCATACGCAGCCTCAAGGTACACAGAGGCCTGCCTTGCGCCTATATGCGAGGAGCTTTTCCGTGACATAGACAAAGACACCGTGGACTTTACCGACAATTACGACAATACTATGAAAGAACCGTCGCTTTTGCCGGCGCGGTTCCCGTCGGTGCTTGTAAACGCCAACACCGGCATAGCAGTCGGCATGGCGAGTTCCATTTGCCCGTTTAACCTTGCGGAGGTATGCAAAACCGCCGCGGGGTGCATAAAAAATCCGGAACACGACATCATGTCCACGCTTTTGGCGCCGGACTTCCCCGGCGGCGGGCAGCTCATATACGACAGGAAAGCGCTTGAGGAAGTTTACAGGACCGGACGCGGCTCGTTTAAAGTGCGCTCGCGCTACAGGTACGACAAAAACGCCAACTGCATAGATATAACGGAGATACCGCCCACCACGACGGCCGAAGCTATAGTGGAAAAGATAATAGACCTTGCAAAACAGGGCAAAATACGTGAGATATCTGACGTGCGCGACGAAACTGGGCTTGACGGCCTGAAAATAACCATCGACCTTAAAAGGGGAAGCGACCCCGAAAAGCTGATGTGCCGCCTTTTTAAGCTTACGCCGCTTGAGGACAGCTTTTCATGTAATTTTAATATACTCATAAACGGTGTACCGAAAGTACTCGGCATAAGGGGCATATTAGCGGCATGGACAGACTTCCGCGCCGGCTGCGTGCGCAGGAGGACGCAGTTCGAGTCCGACAAAAAGGAAGAAAAGCTCCACCTGCTAAGGGGACTTAAGGCCATACTTCTAGACATTGACAAGGCCGTCGCCATAGTGCGTAAAACGGAAGAAGAAGCCGAAGTAGTGCCTAACCTTATGATAGGCTTCGGCATAGACAGGGCACAGGCCGAGTATGTTGCCGAAATTAAGCTGCGCCATTTTAACCGTGAATATATAATGAACAGGACGAAAGAAACGGAGCAGCTCGAAAATGATATCTCGGACTTAAAAAAGATACTCGGCAGCGAAGCCGAGATTAAAAAGATAATAGTTTCGGAGCTTGCGGAAACGGCGGAAAAGTACGGGAGGCCGCGCCGCACGATGCTGATATACCCTAATGAAATCGAAGAAAATTACGAGGAAGAGGTGCCGGATTACCCCGTTAACCTTTTTTTCACGCAGGAAGGGTATTTCAAAAAAATAATCCCGCAGTCGCTGCGCATGAGCGCTTCGCAGAAGCTTAAAGAAAACGACAAAGTGCTCCAGCACGTCGAAAGCACTAATGCGGCTGAGATATTGATATTTACGGACAAAGGCAATGTCTACAAAACGGCGGCAAACAACTTTGAGGACACGAAGGCGAGCGCTTTCGGCAGTTACCTGCCGGCCGAACTCGAAATGGAAAACGACGAAAAAGCTCTGTATATGGCTGTTACGAAGGATTACGGCGGATATATGCTGTTTTTCTTTGAAAACGGCAAGGCGGCGAAAGTTGACCTTTCGGCGTATGCGACCAAGACAAACCGCCGCCGGCTTGTTGGAGCCTACTGCATGAAGTCCCCGCTTGTGTGCTGCGTGCAGATAACCTCAGACTGCGAGTTTCTGCTTACTTCATCACGCGGCAGGCGGCTGCTTTTCCACACAGGGGCCGTCGGAAGCAAGGCCTCGCGCTCGTCCCAGGGCGTCGCCGTGATGTCGCTGCGCAGGGGCGACAGGCTCTTTAACGTGAGGGAGTACGTCGAGGGCCTGCTTAAAAACCCCGACAGGTACCGAAAAAAGATACCCGCGGCGGGGTCCTTCGCTCCCGAAGGGGAAACGGGAGGGGAACAGCTCACATTTTAAAAAAACACCGCCGGCAAGCCAATAGCCTGCCGGCGGCGGGATTACAAGCGGCAAACGCTTACGCTTGTACATCCGTACTTTATATTATCCGCATTGCGGCGCAATATACGTTCTTTTCTTATTTGTTTATTTTTAATATTGAATTTCAAATTAACAAATTTATAAATTATGGTATAATATAAAATCAGTGTAAAAAACAGTGCGGCATTTTACGGCTTGCCCGCCGCGTTTTGCAGGCAGGCATATGTTTTATGCACCGTGTTTGTAAAAAGAGGGAAAATTTTAATGGATGTCAGGAACGATTTAAGAAATATAGCAATCATAGCACACGTCGACCACGGCAAGACAACCCTTGTAGACCAGCTTTTGAGGCAGAGCGGCATTTTCAGGAGCAACGAGGTGGTCGAGGAGCGCGTGATGGACTCCAACGACCTGGAGCGCGAACGCGGCATTACCATACTTTCCAAAAATACTGCCGTACGGTATGACGGCGTAAAAATAAACATCGTAGATACCCCCGGCCATGCCGACTTCGGCGGAGAGGTCGAACGGATACTGATGATGGTGGACGGCGTGCTCCTGCTTGTAGACGCGTTTGAGGGATGCATGCCGCAGACGCGGTTTGTTTTGCAGAAGGCGCTGAACCTTGGCAAAAAGCCGCTCGTTGTAATAAACAAAGTGGACCGCCAGGGTGCAAGGCCGGCCGAAGTAGTTGACGAAGTGCTGGATTTGTTCATAGAACTCGGAGCTAACGAAGACCAGCTTGACTTTCCGGTGGTTTACGCGTCGGCGCGCGACGGCTACGCAAGCAATGCGGCCGACGTAAAAGGTACGGACATGAAGCCTCTGCTTGATGCGATTTTAAAGTATATACCGGCGCCTAAGGGTGACTTGAACGGGCCTTCACAGGTACTGTTCTCAAATATAGACTATGATGATTACGTTGGCAGGATAGGCATTGGCAGGGTAGAGCGCGGCGGTATAAAAGACGGCGAGAGCATGGTGCTCTGCCACCGCGACGGAAGCCGTGAACAGGTCAAAATTTTAAAGCTTTACCAGTTCGAGGGGCTTAAGCGCACCGAGGTGACAAGCGCCAGGCTCGGAGACCTTGTCGCGGTTTCAGGCATTACGTCTCTCAATATAGGCGAAACGGCCTGCGCGCCGGAATGTGTTGAGCCTTTGCCGTTTGTCAAGATAGACGAGCCGACGGTTTCAATGATGTTTATGGTAAACAACAGTCCCTTTGCAGGACGCGAAGGAAAATATGTTACGTCAAGGAACCTGCGCGACAGGCTTTCGAAGGAAATAGAAACTAACGTTGCGCTGCGCGTAGAAGAAACGGATTCAACGGACACGTTCAAGGTCTCAGGCCGCGGCGAACTGCATTTGTCCATACTTATAGAGGAAATGCGCAGGCAGGGTTATGAGTTCCAGGTTTCAAGCCCGACGGTTATATATAAAACGGTTAACGGCAAAAAGTGTGAGCCCATAGAGCTTTTAGTCGTTGAAGTGCCTGAAAACTACGTAGGCCCTGTAATGGAAAAGCTCGGCCCGCGGAAAGCGGAGCTTGTCAACATGAACGCGCGCAGCACAGGCATTACGCATCTTGAGTTAAAGATACCGGCGCGCGGCCTGATGGGTTACAGGCAGGAGTTCCTTACGGATACAAACGGCAACGGCATAATGAACAACATCTTTGACAGTTACGAGCCTTACAAAGGCGAGATAACAAGGCGGGCCGAAGGCTCGCTCGTAGCACACGAAACAGGCGAGGCCACGGGCTACGGCCTGTTTTACGCGCAGGACCGCGGCAGGCTTTTCATAGGCCCAGGCACGCAGGTGTACGAAGGCATGGTGGTTGGGGCGAGCCCTAAAACCGACGACATAACTGTTAACGTATGTAAAAAGAAACACGCCACGAACACCCGCGCTTCAGGTTCCGATGATGCGCTCAAGCTGACACCGCCAAGTATAATGAGCCTTGAGCAGTGCCTTGAGTTTATAAAGGAAGACGAGCTTGTTGAAGTGACTCCGGAGAGCATACGCATGCGCAAAATGGTTCTAAATAAAGAGCAAAGGATGAAACTTGCGAGCAGGAAAAAACAATGAATTTCATTATTTTGGATTTAGAATGGAATGGTGCTTACAGCAAGCGGTATAAGCGGTTTGTCAATGAGATAATAGAATTCGGCGCGGTTAAAGTTGACGGTTCTTTTAAAAGGCTCGGAACGTTTGAGGCGCTTATAAAACCGCAGATAGGCAAAAAGATAAGCGGTAAAGTAAAAGACCTCACGAGCATAACCAACGAGGACCTTGACGGCGGGCTTCAGTTTTTGCAGGCCATGTCAAAGTTCCGCAGGTGGGCTGGCGACTGCGTCATCATGACGTGGGGGACGTCCGACATCCTGACGCTCATTGAAAACTGCCGGTACTTCTACGGCAGCCGCCGCGTACCGTTTCTCATGCGGTACGCCGACCTGCAGGCTTACTGTGAAAAGATGCTCGGCTGCGCCGCCGGCTGCGACCAGGTCGGCCTGGGAACGGCGGCGGATGCTTTAAACATAGACGCAAGCGGCTTTGAGCATCACCGTGCCGTAGACGACAGCATGCTCGAACTGATGTGCTTTGAAAAGCTGTACGATGCATCCGCACTTTTACCATTCATCCAAAATGCGTGTACGAGAAAATTTTACGACAGAATAGAATTTAAAACAGCGTTTATCAAGGACCTGAGCCATCCGCTTATAAACAGGAAAGACCTTTCGTTTAACTGCGACGTGTGCGGACGCCCGGCACGCAGGATGAGCGAATGGAAGCTGCAGAACAACAGCTTTAAAGCCGAATTTTTCTGTGTGCGCTGCCGGCATAAGTTTTACGGCCGCGTGCGGTTTAAGCTGAAATACGACGGAGTAGCCGTAAAAAAGGCTATACTGCAGGTAAACGATGAAGACGCCAAACGGATTAAGGCGGATAACCTGTGACGCTGGGCGGCGTTTTATTTACGGCGGTATATGTGATTTTTTGATATAATATTTTGGCATGATATAATATAATATAATTATACTGATACAGGCAGATGCAGCATTTGTTTAAAAATTACGCTGCCGCGGTTTTATGAGAGCTTTAAGGGGGCCATGCAGATGCGGACGGTAATTACAATAGCAAGGCAGTACGGCAGCGGCGGCCGCGAGATAGGCCGCAGGCTTGCGGAGAAATTTCAGGTGCCGTTTTACGATAAGGAGCTTATCGCTTTGGCCGCGGAAAAGAGCGGCATGGACGCCGGCGTCCTGTTAAGGGCAGATGAAAAGGCAACAAGCAGCCTGCTTTACTCACTTGTTATGGGGGATTATTCGTTTGCGGGCGGGGTCCCTTTTGTAAACAACAAACCTGTTAACGACAGGCTTTTCTCACTTCAGGCGGAAATCATACGCGAGGCTGCCGAGAAAGGCCCGTGCATCATAGTAGGCAGGTGCGCTGACGATATACTTTCCGGACGGAGCAACGTTATGAGCGTATTTATTTATGCTGACAAACAGTCGAGGCTCGGCACGGTAACCGGCCTCTACGGTGTTGACAAAGGCGAGGCATCCAAAGTGCTCGTTAAGCAGGACAAACAGCGTGCAAACTATTATCAGTTTTATACGGGCAGAAAATGGGGCAAAACGGAGAATTACGATTTATGCGTTAATTCTTCGGCATTCGGGGCAGACGGTTCCGCGGAGCTTATATCAAAAGCCGTAAGCCTTTTTGAGTTGTAGAACCCGTTTGTATATTATTGGCGGTTTTATAGATATGACGTGCGAAGGATGATAAGATGCTGCAATACGAAGAGTTAAAGCTTGCCCTCCAGTCGCTTGAGCCTGAACTTAAGGACCTTGCGGAAGCGCTCGGCCTGGAAAACATGAAGAAAGAAATAGCCGAGCTTGACGAAAAAGCCACAGCGCCGGGCTTTTGGGACGATATGGAGAAGTCGCAGAAGATCTTACAGCGCTCAAGTTCGCTTAAAGACAAAATCGGCTCTTACGAAAAACTGAAAAGCGGTTACGGCGACCTGATGGCGCTTATCGAGCTTGCCGACGAAGAAGAGGACGAGTCGCTCCTGCCGCAGGCGCAGGAAGAATTTGAAAACTTTAAAAACGGTCTTGAGTCCATGCGCCTGACGACGCTGCTTACAGGCGAGTATGACTCGAAAAATGCCATACTTACTTTCCACGCGGGTGCTGGCGGCACGGAAGCGCAGGACTGGGTGGAGATGCTCTACCGTATGTACTGCCGCTGGGGAGAACGGCACAGGTTTAAGGTTAGCACCCTCGACATGCTCGAGGGCGAAGAAGCCGGCCTTAAGAGCGCGAGCGTGCTCATAGAAGGCGAAAACGCATACGGATTTTTAAGAAGCGAGCATGGCGTGCACCGCCTTGTGCGCATCTCGCCGTTCGATGCTTCCGGCCGCAGGCACACGTCGTTTGCTTCTCTTGAAGTAATGCCTGAAATAGACGACTCGGTTGAAGTAGAGATAAACCCTGACGATATAAAGATAGATTACTTCAGGGCAAGCGGCGCAGGAGGCCAAAAGGTCAACAAAACGTCGTCGGCCGTGCGCCTTACGCATATACCTACAGGCATAGTCGTTTCATGCCAGGTCGAGCGCAGCCAGTACCAAAACAGGGACGTCGCCATGCGTATGCTGAAGTCTAAATTAATGGAGATAAAAGAGCGGGAGCACTTGGAACGCATAGAGGATATAAAAGGCGTACAAAAGGAAATAGCGTGGGGCTCGCAGATACGCTCCTACGTTTTTATGCCGTACACACTCGTTAAAGACCACCGCACGGGGTTTGAGATGAGCAATATAAATGCCGTCATGGACGGCAGCATTGACGGCTTTATAAACGCATACCTGAAAAAAAACAGCTCCAACGGCTGAACATCATAACCGGCACGCAGCCATATGCAGGCGGCCTGCCGTTACTTAGCGCGCGGGCATTCTGAAGGCCGCGCGCTTTCTATGATTTTCCATATTAAACTAACGCAAATTTGCGCAGACTAATTATGAGGTGATGAAAAGTGACTGATGAGCTAAACCAAATCCTTAGGAACGACCCGGAGGCAAAGAAGTACTTTGCTACCCTGCCGCAGTACGTCAAAGAGGCGGTTGATTCAAATGCGCTTCAAATAAAAAACGCGCATGAAATGCGCCTTTTCGCTGAAAGCTTTATGCGAGACGATTCATTCAGGGGGGCGTGACAGGGGCGGACGTACCGTGATGGTGACGCTTCGGCACTGGTTTTATTTATATTATCACAATATTTTTATGTAAACAATATAATTTTGTGCATATGGTAAAAACAGGACGTATATTATTGACATACGGTATTTTTAATGGTAATATATAAGCAATGTTAGTTGTCTTCGGGGCGGGGTGAAATTCCCCACCGGCGGTAAAGCGGCGTATGCCGACGAGCCCGCGAGCGGTTTTCCGCAGATTTTGGTTATATTCCAAAGCCGACGGTACAGTCCGGATGAAAGAAGCAAGTGTGCATTTTGCGTACTGTTGCCCCGCAGTTTTAGTCTGCGGGGCTTTTTTATGTAAACACACAGGTTTAAACGGGGGCATATTAACGTCGGGGTGAGATTCCCATACCGGCGGTAAAGCGGCCTTTTGGCCGGCAAGCCCGCGGGCGGAGAGGTAAATCCGCAGATTCCGGTCAGATTCCGGAGCCGACGGTTTACAGTCCGAATGGAAGAAAGTTCGGCCGGAGCCGATATAACTTTTCAACGGTTCCAAATAACAGCCGCAATTTTCAGGGAGAAACGTTATGAATGAGTTTACAAAAGCGGTGCGTCAAAAGCAGCCCCCAGCGAGAGTTTTCAGCGTTAACGGCATTGCGCAGATAGGCATGCTTTCTGGTATTGCCTTTATTTTGATGCTTATCGAGTTCCCGCTGTGGTTTGCCCCGGGGTTCTACAAGCTCGATTTAAGCGAGCTGCCCGTGC
>ENA-UOOM01001241-UOOM01001241.1-fermentation-metagenome-genome-assembly--contig:-NODE-1241-length-25235-cov-9.649444_pt1 | contig 25235 bp, 19 predicted proteins | sample MGYA00245781_ERZ724031 | MGnify/ENA primary metagenome ERZ724031 (study PRJEB28704, sample SAMN03018317) | fermentation metagenome | biome: anthropogenic terrestrial biome; feature: soil; material... | reverse complement strand
GGGACACCATCAATTGCAATTCCGTCTCCTCCATGCCGCTCCACCAGAACGCCGGCTCGATATGTGCTGTTTCTGCTTTGATGCTCGAATTTGAAGGACCATCTTGCCCGATAAATTGCATCATCTCCATGTCTCCGCCTCGGAGAAGGCATGCATAGATTGATATAATAATAAGTAAAAGCGTTTTTTTCATTGTTTTTCTGTTCATTAATAGTATGCGAAAAAGCAAAGTTGAAAAAGCACGACAAGGAGTTGCCGTGCTTTTCCGATAATACACTATATTTTATTCAATTGTTCCTGTCCCATTGTTAAAGTCAAGCGTGACAACTTTTCCGGCCTTAACTTCTACTCGGGTTTGATCGCCGCCGTTTCCGCGATAAGCAATTTTGCCGCCCAGAATAATAAATTCCATACGCCACCAGTCACCACCTACGCTTGCAGCAGCGGCATTTGCATACATTCTTAATTCTCCGTCGTTAGTCGTGGTAATTTTCATAACATTGCCCTGGGGCGTAAAAGGATATTGGGCAGTATTCCAACCGCCGAAGCAATCGCCCATACCATATACCTGAGCAGGTTCAAGGGTTATGGTACTTGTTGTATAATCTACAACAACGATATAAAATCCGGCCGAGGCTACAAAAGCGTTGCCGTCTTTTGTCGTAAATCCTACATCCTTGCCCAAGGAGAAGAAATCCCCTCCCCACGCTTTAGTCGTATTCCATTTAAACCCATTATTCGCATCTGCAAAATAACGTACTGCCCAGAATTTACCGTCATTTCCATTTACCGGTATCATCTCGACAACATTGGCTGACCCCCAATCCCAACTACCGAATTCTTGTCCGATCATATATACATTATCCGGGAAGAGTGGTTTAAAGGTTGTCACATTTGCCGTAATTGCATCAGAGCTCACTTTATAATCCTTATAGACCGCTTCTAAGAAGAATTGAGCATCCGTAGCCTTATTGGCTTCTGCACCGGCGTTGATAAGGGTTTTATTCAATTTTTCTAATTCGATACTCAAGGAATCTCCAAAAGCAGAGGCAACGTTACTTGCCTTTCCGTCTCCTATCTTTACGTAAAGCGTATACTCAGTTGCCGTTGGTACTCCGAAATCTGCCTTTTCCCATTTGAAGACAGTTGTTTCAGCCATATTACTCTCCGTAATGGCAATTGCATTATGAGCTGCCAGTACAGGCTTTTTGGCTTGATCCGCCGGCAGCAATTTAAACATATCTTGTTCTTTTTCGCAGGAAGCAAACAGTATTGTTGCGAATAGTATCCATAAACTTATTTTTTTCATTGCGTCTTTAGTTTAAAATCAATAGTTATCATTCTGTTTTAAATTCGGATTTGCCAGCAAATCTTGCGAAGGGATAGGATACAGATTGTAATGATTACTTACTGCGCGTCCTGCTTGTGTGCCACCTTTCCATTCCCAAATATAATTTTGAGTGGTAAATTGATTGTAGCGAATTAGGTCGGTACGGCGGAAGCATTCCCAATACAGTTCACGGGCACGTTCGTCTAAAATATCTTGGGCGGTGTAGTCATCCGATATTTTATGATTATCATCGCCGAAGGCACGTTTACGCAATAAGTTAATATAACCTGCCGCGTCGCTCTTTGTTGCTCCTGAACCGCCGCGAACAACGGCTTCGGCTAATATCAGATATTGTTCTGCCAGGCGGAAGAGAGGAAAATCATTGTCCGCAAACTCTTGATCCGAACCATAAACGGGATTTCCGACTGTTGATGCTGATGTGATATTACGGTATTTATACGTTTGCAGGCCGTTGGTCGCTTTACTTGGATCGTCTCCCAATGCGCGATTTTCACCTACAAAAAGAAACCGTTTATCGGCATCTTCGAACTTGTCGATAAAATTATTGCGAAAACGGTATCCATTCCAGTTCGCATTGGAAAATATTCCATAATGAATAATTTTGTCGGCATATTTTGTTTGATAATCGCTGCTCGAACCTGCATTTATCAAGAATGTAACGCCTCCGTATCCTCGGGTATTCTTCCCGTCATAGGTGATCGGTAAGATTACTTCGGGATTATTTTTATCGTTATCTGCTAAAAATAAGTGTTCATAATTATCTTTTAAAGTATAGCCTGCATCGATTACTTTTTTGCTGTATGTAACGGCCTCTGTCCATCTGGCTGTGCCCGTATATACTTCGGCATTGAGATAAACTCGTGCCAGTAAAGCGTTGGCGGCAGTAATATCGGCACGTCCGTATTCATTGCTACGGGCTGCCTTTAACCCGTTATTATTAATCAAATCCAACAATTCGCTTTCGATGTATGCAAATAAAGCAGGTCTCTCAATTTGCTGTGCCAAAATTCCCAAGTTGTCTTTTTCTGTGACAAAAGGGGGATTACCGAATTGGTCCATTAATACCCAATAGGCAAATGCACGCAAAAAACGTGCTTCTCCACGGAAATAGTTTACTTCGGCCTGTTGTTCGCCATAGTTCCTGCCTTCCGTATTTCGTATGAATTCATTGGCATACATTACCTGCAAAATACATTTATCATATAATCCGATGGTGAATTTTCCATCGGCGGTAAAGCTTATATTATTCAATTCCGGTATACCGGGATCACCCCAGATGCAATGAGCTTCATCGGTAGGCATTTCCTGGTGATTAAACCAGCAACGCAAAAAGTCGGCATTACTACCTTCATCCAAACCTGCTACGTCAGGATTACCGGCTGGGCCTGTTTGTCCGGAAAGGGTATAGGCGCCGTATATTTTAGCTAAAGCGGATTTCGTTCCGTCGAAGGTCGAGTATACTATTTCCGAGGTCGTATCGTTCAGCGGGAATCGGTCCAAATCGCCAAAACAGGAAGTAAATGCCAACAAAGGCAAAACAACCATTATTATTTTATATATGTTCTTTTTCATATCGTTCAATAAATTAAAAATTAAGATTTAACCCTATGCTGAAAGTCCTTGAATTCGGATAGAAATTATTGTCTATGCCACCTTGTATTTCAGGGTCGATACCTGTGTATTTTGTCCATGTAAATACGTTTTGGGCCGTTGCATTGAGGCGCAGATTAAAGCCTTTGGCTACTTCTCCGAAATTATAAGCCAACTGAATGTAATCCATCTTCAGGAATGAGGCATTTTCAACAAAGTAATCGGACACATTTTGTTTTTGGTAAAACAGTGTATTTTTTAGTTCCGGTACAGTATTCATTAGAAAAGTATTCGGATTCATTACTTGATTCAACGTTCCCATATCATAATTCGTATTATTGAAAATATAGTTCCCGATACTTGCGCGAAGGGAAGTTGCGGCTGTCCATCGTTTATAACTGAAAGAGGTGTTGAAACCCATATAATAATCCGGCATAGAAGATTGGAAGTGATACCGGTCTTTGTCGTTAACAATTCCGTCTTCATTCAAATCGGCATATCCATAGTCTATTGGTTTTCCGTCGGAGGTGTACAGTTGTTTATACACATAAAACATACTTGGTCTATACCCTACCGAATGAATCATTAATGTATTCCCCGTTCCTCCCGATACGGAACCGAATGTAGCCCCTACATAATCCGGATTGTTATCATTCAATGTCAATTGAGTAATTTCGGATTTGTTATAAGTGATATTGAAACCAAGTTCCCAATGCATTTCCCGGTTATCGATCGGAATGACGTTGACACTTGCTTCGATACCTTTATTATTCATTTCTCCGATATTTTGTACAATACTGTTCGTAAAATTTCCTCCCATAGCTAACGGCGTATTGTTCAACAGGTCTTTGGTATCTTTATTGTAAATGTCGATACTTCCGTTGATCCTATTGTTGGCCAAACCCCAATCTAATCCGATATTAGTTGTAGTAGTTGATTCCCACTTTCGATTTGCATCATAACCATCGGGGCGGTACATATTATAAAATTGATCTCCGAACTGAATGCGTGCTGTATTGTCGGAATAGCTATATTTTGCAATATATTCATAGTTTCCTATTTCCTGCTGTCCCGTAACCCCCCAACCTAAACGCAGTTTGAGATTGGAAAGCACATCCACATTGCGCAGAAAACTTTCTTCATTCACACGCCAGGCAAAGGCCAATGAAGGGAATGTTCCCCAACGGTTATCTTTTCCGAAACGCGAAGAACCGTCCTGACGGACTGTCGCCGTAAATAAATATCTATCCAACAGATTATAATTGATACGTCCATAGAATGAAATCAATGTATGTTGCGGTTTATCCTTTTCGAAAGTAGGAGTCGTCTTTACGGTCGTACCGTCAAAATAATACACCGGATAGTTGTTATTTGTGGTCTGCCAATCCTGATAGGTATATCCGCCCATTGCTTCCAAACGGTTGGCTTCATTAAATTGTTTGGTATAATTCAAATAAGCCTCGAGCAATAGATTCCTGTTTTCTTGTTTGAATTGAGAACGTTCCCCACTTGGTTTTCCTTTTGTATAAAAAGCAGGCGACCAAGGTTGGGTGGTAACATCTCCTGTGCCTTTTGATATGTCATAACCTAAATTCACATTTGCGTGTAAATCGGGCAAGAAATGCAGTTTGTAATCGAATTGAATATTACCTAAACTGCGATACACGTCCGATTGGTCATCTCTCCCGTAAAGTAGTCCTACGGGATTGCGGGTAGCCAGTGTATTCAAATCGCCCGATTCATTCAGCCAACTCCAATAGCCGTTCAACTCGTCGAAGCCATCTGCGATAACAGGTTTTGTCGGATCCATCCGCAATGCCGCGCCGATAGCATCTCCGTTTCCGAAACGAGAGTGAGAAAATGTTCCTTTTACATTTGCATTAATGCTTAAATGATTGTCAAGTAAGGATGGATTGAAATTTACACCGATGGTGGTTCTTTTCACATTATCTGTCTTCAGCGTTCCGTCCTGACTCAAGAATCCGAGAGAAACACGATATGGCAAAGATTTTCCAACCATACCGCTTATGCTCAAATTATTGTCGCTAGTAAAGGCCGTACGGTAAATTTCTTTCTGCCAATCGGTATTAGCTGTCCCGAGCATGTCGGTATAGCTCTCTTCTGCATAGGGGTTGTTTTGTACTAAGTCTCTGAATTCATCCCCTGTAAGGACTTCAATGCGCTTGGCTATAGTTCCTATCGAAGATTGAAGATTTAAATCGACTTTCATTTTCTGCCCGCTTTGGCCCTTCTTCGTTGTAATGATAATAACGCCATTAGAAGCGCGAGAACCGTAAATGGCTGTAGCGGATGCATCTTTCAGAATATTCATCGATTCGATATCATTCGGGTTAATCATCGCCAATGAGTTGGATGAACCTGAAATTGTTGAGTTATCTACCGGCATTCCGTCAATGACGATTAACGGGTCATTACTTGCATTCAGGGACGCGCCTCCTCGAATACGAATTGTCGTGCCGCCTCCTGCTCGCCCACCGTTGGAAGTAATTTGTACTCCGGCGACTTTACCGGCAATCAATGAAGTAGGCTCTGTAATCAACCCTTTTTGAAAATCTTTTTCTCCAATAGCTGCAATAGCGCCGGTCAAATCATTTTTCTTAGCTGTTCCATAACCGATTACGACCAGTTCATCCAACAGCTCAGCATCTTCTTCCAAAATCACATGGATGATTGTCCTGTTTTGAATGGGAATTGTTTGGGTTACATACCCTACATAAGAAATCACCAGGGTGCCGTCACCCGGAGTCTGAAGCGAAAAGTTCCCGTCATAATCGGTTACTACGCCTGTCGTTGTGCCTTGTAACAGAACGCCGGCACCGATAATCGGCTCCCCGTTCGCATCTGTTACCGTTCCTCGTACATTTATCGGCGAACTCGTTTGAGCTACAGCCGACATCATCATGAACATCCCGATAACTATAGTTGCCAGGAATGCTTTCGTTTTTGTTTTTGTTTTAGAATTTACACTCATGTCGCTAACTTTATAAGATTAACTGATTAATAATTCATTCTCTTAAAGCACGTTTCAAGGATTTAAGTAATTCATAAATGAAAGGTTACTTAACAACTGTTTTCATTTAATTGTCATACGTTCCTTTGTTGCAAATGTACGCTTCTTGTTGACGGGATGTCTTTAAAAATGGAGAATTAACTATGCAAGGCTGTGCAAACGATTGCATCTTTCAGGGTATAAGGAGCATTGATAAACGATTGGTAGAGATTGAAAAGAGAGATTGGTAGAAGATCCGTATAGATTGATGAAGGATTGGAGGTCCGGACAAATGAATACGCCCCTCGTCAGAGACGAAGGGACGTATGAAAAAGTCGGATGATTACCCGTTCGTTGTTTTCTTGCTTTTGCGGGGTTTTTTGAATCCTTTGCCCGAAATAATACGTTTCCATCGGATGAGGAAGCGCCGACTGGGTTTGGTCCTTAAATAGGATTCGATATGACGGGTGCGCTTTTCTTCGAGGATTTGATTGATTTCAATCAAGATGCCCGACTCTTCCACGTCGCCGAACTCGTCGTTGATGGCGGTGCCGAAAAACCGCATGGAAGGCGAGAGGCTCATATAGGCGTTGATCAGCGGCGGGATGTTGTATCCCAACGCGCGTACCTCTTTATTAAGCGTTTTATAGTCTTCTTTGAAAGTCCTTCCACGAAACAATTCTTCCATCTTCCGGATGTCGGTATTCGTTTCAAGCGGATGAGTGGCTGTTACGAGCTTGTCGCGATCGGGAAAGTGTTTGTTCAGAAAATAAAGGATCATATTGCGCGCCTCTTTGTTGTACGTTCCGTACATGGTGACTTTCCCGAAAAAGTATTTCATATCAGGATCGATCACGGTGAGTGCGCCAAGCCCGTCCCATAAATTATCGAGGGCGAAGATGCCTTTGCGCCCCATCAAAGTCGATTGGTATTCGAGCGACACGAAAGACCGTCCCAACTCGAACGTGTAAGGCAGATACTCTTTGATAAACTGGTCGGAGAAATTCAATAAGTGAGCGGTGGCAAGCATCGGCTTTCCGTTCTCGTCGAAATCCACATCCGAGCCGTGGATAAAGCGGTATCCCCCTAGAATTTCTTCATTTTCCGGATCCCACACGATGAGTTGCCGGTAGGGCTTGTCCATCGTATCATATTTATCGATGTCGGTTTCGAGTCCTGTGCCGCCACCATAGTGTCTGAAAGCGATTTCACGCAGCCGTCCCACTTCGCGCATCAGGTTCGGCGAGTCGTGGTGCGTAAATACATAGATTTCATTATTGGCCTTGTTCGTTATACGGACTCTTTTTTGGACGGTCAATTCACTTTTGATTAAAGTCTTGTCTACCGGATCAATTATTTTTTCCATTTTTGTTATTCTCCAAAGAATATACGATCTCTTTAATATACTGCGCCCACTCCGAGGGAGACTTGGATTTGTCAAGGGATTGCCAGGGAATAGGTTGTCCGAATGTTATATGAAAGGTTTGGTTTTTGTTTTTGAACATTTCATCGGGAAGATACACCAATTCGATGTTGAATTTCACTCCGACAAACTTCCGGATGGCCGAGAAGTTATAAAAGAAGGCCGAGTTTTTACCTTTAAAATGCACCGGGATAATATCGCGTTGATGTTCGATAGCTTTTAAGACGAAACTCTTCATCCACGGCAAGTCTTTAATCTTGCCGTTTTGTTTGCGGGAGCATAAGCCGGCGGGGAATGTGATGATTTGATTGTCGGAACGGTATGCTTCCTGAATGGCTTTTGCCGACTCTTTGGCTTGTGCTCCGTATTTATTCACCGGAACAAAAATCGTGCGCAGGTTACGAATATGCATCAGTACGTCGTTGACCAGGTAACGAATGTTCCCGTTATATTTTTCGCCCAGATAGGCCGATAGGCAAATACCGTCCAATCCACCCAGAGGATGATTGGAAGCGAAGATAAATTTTCCCTGGTCAGGAATATTTTCCTCACCGTGAATACGTAATGTCAGCTTAAACTCGTTATCCACTAAAGCCTTCATGAACTCGACACCGGTTTTGTCTTCGTTTCGCTCGATAATCCCATTGATGTCGTCCTGATGGAGCGTACGTTTCAGGTAATTAACGAAGAACCGGGGTATCTTCTTGTAAATTTTAGGCGCTTTGGATTTTAAGACGCTGTCCACATCAATTTTAAATGCAGGGTTAGCGCTCATTTTCTTTTCTTATATGTCATCTTTTTCGGCTGCAAATATATAAAAGAAAGCACACATAGAGGAGCGGAATTTTATTTTTATACTTTTGCGACAAAAATTAAGACATCGGGCTTTTGAAGATGTCGAATCGTCTGCGGTCGTTGCCGAAACTCCTAAGGGCGGTCATCACCAGACGTCGAGCAAAGACAAACAGGTTTTGGATGAAGAAAGGTCTTCTGCCCGTACTCGCTTTCGCCGAATCGGTTACATATAGTCGGTTTTGAAACCTGTTGAAGAAGCTTTGAACGAGTCTATTAATGCCTACGTACACGCGCGTAACATAAAAAAGTGGGGTTGTTGATAACTTTATTGAAAAAAAAGTGTGGAACTGTGGGGGAAAGTGGATTAATTTTGTAATTTTACCGCGTTTAATTGACAATAAGTATATAAGGAGTCTCCGAATGTTGCAGTTCTTAGGAAATATAGAAGCGAAAACCGACGCCAAAGGCCGCATTTTTATTCCGGCTATCTTTCGCAAGCGTTTGCAAAGCGAGGGGGAGGAGTTTTTGGTTCTTCGGAAAGATATTTTTCAGGATTGCCTGGTTCTTTATCCCGGAAGCGTATGGGAAAAAGAAATAGAACAGTTGCGGACGCGGCTGAATAAATGGAATAAAGAACAGCAGCAACTCTTCCGGCAGTTTTTGTTGGATGCGGAAAGGCTTGAAATGGATGCAAGCGGGCGTATCCTCCTTCCCAAACGTTATTTGCAAATAGCCGGTATCCAGTCCGATGTCCGTTTTTTGGGCGTGGACGAAACCATTGAGATATGGGCTAAAGAAAAGTTGGAAACGCCGTTGGTGGATCCGGCTGAGTTTTCGCAGAAAATGCAGGGTTTGATGGAGTGAAAGGTGTGTTATAAAAGAACAGTTATATGGAAATGACAGCGTATCATACTCCGGCATTACTTTTTGAAAGCGTGGACGGGTTGGATATCCGTCCCGGCGGCGTGTATGTAGACGTCACTTTCGGCGGGGGCGGACATTCGCGGGAAATTCTCAGCCGCTTGAATAGCGAGGGCAAACTCATCGCTTTCGATCAGGACGAGGATGCTTTGGCCAACCGTATAGACGATGCGCGCTTTATTTTCGAGAGGGCGAACTTCCGCTTTTTAAAGAATTTCCTTCGCTATCATCATATCGACTCGGTTGATGGCATTCTGGCCGATTTGGGCGTATCGTCGCATCATTTCGACGATGAGGAACGGGGTTTTTCCTTCCGCTTTCCCGCCGAGTTGGATATGCGGATGAACCGTACGGCGCAAAAGACCGCTGCCGATATCCTGAATGATTATTCCGAGGAGAAGCTGTCGGATGTGTTTTACTATTTCGGCGAGTTGAACAATGCACGACGCATCGCAGCAGCCATTGTGACGGCGCGGAAGCAACAAAATATCAACCACACGACGGACTTCTTAACGGTTCTTGAGCCGTTTGTCGCCCGCGACAAAGAGAAAAAGATTCTGGCCCGGTTATTCCAGGCGCTTCGCATAGAGGTGAATGACGAAATGTCGGCGTTGCAGGAACTGCTCGTTCAGTCCTTATCGGCTCTGAAACCGGGCGGGCGCTTATGCATCATATCCTACCACTCGTTGGAGGACCGGCTGGTGAAGAACTTTATGAAGTCGGGGAACTTTAAGGGGGAAGTCGTAAAGGATTTCTACGGAAATGCCGCAACACCCTTCACCCTCATCAACCGGAAGGTTATTATGCCTTCCGAAGAAGAACAAACTGTAAACCCGCGTTCGCGGAGTGCTAAACTGCGCATCGCGGAGAAGAAATAAAGAAGATGAAAATTAATTTCGGCCACATACGGAAATCGTTTGTGCATGTTTTCGGAGGAAGCGTTCTTACGGAAAACGTCTTGATGCGAAACATGCGCTTCATCGTTATTTTGGTGGTGATCATATTTGTTTTTATCAGCCATCGTTATACGGTATTGCAGCGGATGGCGGATATAGAACGTCTTCAAAAGGAATTGAAAGACGCCAAGTACGAGTCGCTCACCATCTCGTCGAGCCTGACCGAAATCAGCCGCCAAACGCAAATCGAAAAAGCGGTGAAAGATGCGGGGCTCGATTTGTCGATATCCACCGATCCGATCTACCGCATCGAAAAAAGTGATTCGAAAGAAAAAAAATGATGATTGGAGACTATTACAAATTACGAATTACAAATTACGAATTACAAATTACGAATTACAGGTGATGCCGAAGATCTACCGACCGGTAGACGGAATGGGCGGCGGCTGTAATTCGATACAATAGGTCAAATAAAAATGAAAGAGCAGGAACCCGTAAATGACAAGAAACGAATTTTAGGCAGATATGGCCTTATCGTGACCTTTTTGCTGATTTTTGCCGTGATGATCATCTTTTCTGCCGGAAAAGTCGTCTTCTCTGCCGAAGGCAAAAAATGGCGTGAGGTGGGAGAGAAGGAGACCGTGATAAAAGACCGGGTGATCCTTCCCAAGCGGGGCAATATCTTTACGCACGACGGACAACTGCTCGCCGCCAGCGAACCGTTGTACGGAATTTACATCGACTTCCGGGCCGAAGGAATGTCGAAAGACACTTTGATGAAATATGTAGGCGACCTCTCGAAGGCGTTATCGAAAAAATTCCCCGACCGCTCGGCCGGCCAATATAAAAATGTCATTCTCAACGGGTGGAAACTGCGTGAAAAGGAAGACCGTCAAATTCATAACAACCAATCCAAAGGCCTCGACAAGCGGGTATCTCTCCGCTCCCGTTATGTGCGGATTATACGGCGGGATATATCGTATGTCGATTTGAAGGAGATACGCACCTATCCGTTCCTCAATCAACTCTCGAACAGGAGCGGTTTGATAGCCGAAGAAAAGAACGCGCGCAAGAAACCTTTCGGAAACCTGGCTACCCGTACGGTGGGCAGTGTGTATAAAGACTTGGCCAAGGGAGGGGCCAGCGGCTTGGAAATGAAATACGACTCGCTGCTCAGAGGCGTCGACGGTGTGAAAAACCGGCAAAAGATTCAGGGTAAATGGATGGATGTGGTGGAAATACCGGCTCAGGACGGGTACGATGTGGTGACGACACTCGATGACGATATTCAAGATGTTGCCGAACGCGAATTGCGTAATAAACTCATCGAAACCAATGCCGAGTCGGGTACGGCCATCATCATGGAAGTGAAAACCGGAGAGATACGCGGCATTGTCAATTTAGACCGGATGAAAAACGGCGGCTATGCCGAGGGAAATCCCAACGCGTTCTCTTATATGGGCGAACCCGGGTCGACCTTTAAAACCGTGACGGTCATGGCGGCGCTCGACGACGGATTGATAACGCCCACCGACTCGTTTCACGTGGGCAGCGGCTTGTATCAATATAAAGGCAAGTGGGTGCGCGACCATTACTGGCGGCAAGGACGCGACCGGGGTTACCTGACGGTGAAAGAAGGTATCGAAGTCTCGTCGAACATTGTTATGGCTAAACTCGCGGTTCAAGCTTATGGCGCCCAACCGCGCAAATATGTCGATGCCATCGACCGGATGGGCTTGAGGAAGCAACTTACGTGGGATGTGCCGCTCAGTGGAATCGAAGGGACTTCGGCGATACGTTACCCCGACGATAAACGCAATCCGTGGTCGAAAACCACTCTGCCGTGGATGTCGTTCGGATATGAAACGCAGATACCTCCTATTTACATGTTGATGTTTTATAATGGAATTGCCAACAACGGCAAAATGATTAAACCGTTTTTAGTAAAAGAATTTACCAAAAACGGCAAACGGGTGAAAGAGTTCGAAGCGGAGGTTATTACTCCGCAAATGTGTAAGGAAAGCACCTTGGCCGAGGTGAAAGATATGTTGCTGGGCGTGGTAGAGGAAGGAACCGGAAAGATGGGCAAATCCGATTTGTTTCCGATTGCCGGCAAGACCGGAACAGCGCTCATCGCTTCGGGGGGAGGATATGGCGGAGGCAGTTACATTTCGTTTTGCGGATATTTTCCCGCCGACGACCCGCAATATACCTGTTTCATCGGCATCCGCAAACCGCAAACCATGGCCTACGGTTGGCAAACGGCGATTGTGTTGAAAAATATTGCCGAACAAATTTATATCCGAAACGCCCGCTTATCGCCCGAAGAATGCCGTGTCGATTCGACTCTGCAAAAAATGCCGGTGGTGAAAAACGGGTTCTGGGAAAACAATCATGTGCTGATGCGTAAACTCAACCTTGCGGTGGAAGAACTGCCCCAGCAGGCCGAATGGGTGAACTGGTCTTATGCCGATGACACCTATCGTCCCAATCCGTTGCCGCGCAAGGAAGGATTGGTTCCCGACGTAACCGGGATGGGTGCACGCGATGCCGTATATTTACTCGAAAAGTCGGGCTTGAGGGTCAATTTAACCGGTGCGGGCAAAGTGGTCGCGCAGTCGTTCCTACCCGGCCAGAAGATAATAAGAGGAACCACCATTAGTATTACATTACAATAGAGAAGCGATATGAAAGCAAAAAAACTTATTCAAAAATGCAAGGTCATAGACATTCATGGGGATGTCGATATCGATATAAAAGGAATCACTTCCGATTCCCGCCAGGTGAAACCCGGGTTTTTATTTATTGCCGTCGAAGGCATTTGTACCGACGGGCATGCCTACATCGGTAAGGCTATCGAGCAGGAAGCCACACTAATTGTGTACGACAAGCCGATGATCGAAGAATATTTTTCCAAAGCCACGTATGTGCGCGTCGAGAACAGCGCCGTCGCGTTAGCGCAAATTGCCGCCGCTTGGTACGGCAATCCTTCCAAGCATTTAACGCTCGTAGGGGTAACGGGCACAAACGGAAAAACGACCGTCGCCACCTTATTATATAATATGGTTCGTGCGATGGGCCATTCGGCAGGACTGCTTTCAACTGTGGCCAATTATGTAAACGACGAACGTTATCCGACCACCCACACGACGCTCGATCCGATCTTATTGAATGAGTTTCTCCGTAAAATGGTCGATGCCGGATGCGAATACGCCTTTATGGAAGTGAGTTCCCATGCCATCCATCAAAAACGCGTGTACGGATTGCATTTTGAGGGCGGAATATTTACGAACCTCACCCAGGATCATTTGGATTATCACAAGAATATGCTGGAGTACCGGAATGTGAAAAAATCGTTTTTCGATGACTTGCCGGCTTCGTCGTTCGCGCTTAGCAATTACGATGATAAGAACGGAAGCGTGATGTTGCAAAATACAAAAGCCGAACAATATTTCTATTCGCTAAAAACGGTAGTCGATTTTAAGGGACGCATCGTTGAAAAGCATTTCGACGGCACGTATGTCGAGTTTAGTAATAAACCCCTGGTGGTGCAATTTGTAGGAGTATTCAATGTGTATAACCTGCTGGCGGTGTATGCCGGAGCATTATTGCTGGGATTCGATCGCGACGAAGTGTTGCGTGTCCTGACGTTGTTAAAGCCCGTGGCGGGACGTTTTCAAACCATTCGTTTGCCGCGTAATATCACCGCTATTGTCGATTACGCGCATACGCCCGACGCTTTGACCAATGTCTTGAATGCCATTCACGAGGTGTTGAACAAAAGAGGGCAGGTGATTACCGTTGTCGGCTGCGGGGGCAACCGCGATAAAACCAAGCGTCCCATTATGGCGCGCGAAGCGGTGAGGTTAAGCGACTGCGTGGTGTTTACTTCCGATAATCCGAGGTTCGAAGATCCGCAAGAGATTCTGAATGATATGCTCAACGGGCTCACCGAAGAGGAAAAGTCGGCCGTGATTTCCATTTTAGACCGTCGTGAAGCGATAAAGACGGCTTATGCTTTGGCCAAACCCGGCGATGTGATTTTGATTGCCGGAAAAGGGCATGAGGATTATCAGGAAATAAAGGGGGTAAAACATCATTTCGATGATAAGGAAGTTGTTGATGAATTGATGAATAAATTAGCAAATTAGCAAATTAGCAAATTAGCGAATTAGTAGATTAGCAAATTAGTAAATTAGCAGATTAATAGCATGTTATATTATCTATTCGAATATTTAGATCAATTTGATTTTCCCGGCGCGGGAATGTTTCAGTTCGTGACATTCCGTTCGGCGATGGCCGCCCTTGTGGCGCTTATCATCGCTATATTTTTCGGGAAAAATATAATCCACAAGTTGCAAAAGAAACAAATCGGTGAAACCATCCGTGCGCTCGACATCGAGGGGCAATACAGTAAAGCCGGTACGCCCACGATGGGGGGGGTTATCATTATCATTTCCATCCTTGTTCCCATCCTCTTGTTCGGAAAGCTCGAAAATATCTATATTATTCTTATGATCGTCAGTACGATATGGCTGGGTGTTCTCGGCTTTATCGACGATTATATAAAGGTGTTTAAGAAAGACAAAGACGGGCTGAAAGGGAAGTTCAAGATTATTGCCCAGATAGGCTTGGGGTTGATTGTGGGAGTGACCATGTTTTTGAGTCCCGATATCGTGTCGCGCGAAAATACGGAAGTAAGGGTGAATAATGTCATTGAAGAAGTCAATTATCAGGAGAATGAAATTAAAAGCACCAAAACGACGATTCCTTTTGTCAAGAATAATAATTTCGATTACCGGTCGTTGGTTTCCTGGATGGGCGATTTTGCCGATGAAGCGGTATGGGTCGTGTTTGTGCTGGTCGTGATTTTTATTGTAACGGCGGTGTCGAACAGCGCCAACCTGACCGATGGTTTAGACGGCCTCACATCGGGTACGTCGGGAATCATCGGCGTCGCATTGGGAATATTGGCGTATGTGTCGGGGCGTGTCGACTTCGCCTCGTATCTCAATATTATGTATATCCCCGGAAGTGACGAACTGATGGTGTTTGCTTCGGCGTTTGTGGGGGCAACCATCGGCTTTTTGTGGTATAATTCTTATCCCGCACAAGTATTCATGGGCGATACCGGAAGCCTCGCTATCGGGGGGATTATCGGCGTATTCTCGATATTGATCCATAAAGAATTATTATTGCCCATCTTATGTGGCGTTTTCTTTGTGGAGGCATTGTCGGTCATTATACAAAGGGTGTACTTCAAAGTCACCAAAAAACGGTATGGTTTCGGAAAGCGGGTGTTTAAAATGGCGCCTTTGCATCATCATTTTCAAAAGCAAGGAAATGCCGGTATCGATGCCCTGATTCAAAACCCGATTATCCCGATCACCGAGCCGAAGATTGTGGTTCGCTTTTGGTTGATAACGATCATTCTGGCGGTATTCGCGGTATTGACATTGAAAATGAGATGAGACTGGAGGTTAGAGGTTAGAGACCGGAGACTGGAGACTGCAGACCGGAGGCTGGAGACCGGAGACTGAAGACCGGAGACTGAAGACCGGAGACTGGAGACTGAAGACTGAAGATTAGGAAAATATGGAACGTAAATTATTAATCGTGGTGCTCGGAGGGGGAGAAAGCGGCGTCGGATCGGCTATTCTCGCGCAGGCAAAAGGATATGAAGTCTTTTTATCGGACAGCGGCTCTTTAAAGGAGGAATATCGCAAGACGTTGACAGACTATGGCATTCCCTTTGAAGAAAACGGGCATACCGAGCAGACGATTTTAGCGGCGCATGAGATCATTAAAAGTCCCGGCATTCCCAATACGACTGCTATCATGCAGAAGATTATTGCAAAGGGAATACCGGTCATTTCCGAAATCGAATTCGGCGGACGGTTTACGAATGCAAAAATGATTTGCATTACCGGCAGTAACGGTAAAACCACCACGACCAGCTTGGTGTACCATATTTTGAAGTCTGCGGGCTTTAATGTGGGACTGGGAGGAAACATCGGAAAGAGTTTCGCCCGTCAGGTGGCGGAAGATCATTTCGATTACTATGTTCTGGAGTTAAGCAGCTTCCAATTGGAGGGGGTATTCGATTTTAAAGCCGATATTGCGGTGTTGCTCAATATTACGCCGGATCATCTCGACCGGTATGATCATGATATGCAACTGTATGTCGATGCTAAAATGAGAATCATTCGAAATCAAAAGGTGAATGATGCTTTGATCTATTGGGTCGATGATCCCGTGGTGACCAAAGAAATAAGGAAACTGAAACCGCTGTCGTCACTCCTCCCTTTTTCGGCGGAGAAGCGCGACGACACTGTTGCTTATGCCGACAATAACGAAGTGGTGATACATGTAAATAATAATACATTCAATATGGACTTGGAATTATTGGCTTTGGAGGGTACGCACAACTTGTATAATTCGTTGGCTTCGGGAATCGTCGCCAAACTGCTCGATATTCAGGACGAGACGTTGCGTCAATCACTTGCCGACTTTAAGGGAGTGCCTCATCGCCTGGAAAAGGTAGCTGTCGTTCGTGGCGTACAATACATCAACGACTCGAAAGCGACGAATGTCAACTCGTGCTGGTACGCTTTGCAGAGTGTCCGTACTAAAATCGTGCTGATCCTCGGAGGAAAGGATAAAGGAAACGATTATTCTGAAATTGAAGATTTAGTATTGAGGAAGGTGCGCACATTGATATTCCTCGGAAAAGACAATAGCAAGTTGCATGCATTTTTCGACGGAAAAGTCCCGGATATAAAAGACGCTTCTTCGATGCAGGAAGCTGTTTCATTAGCGTATGGTTCTGCCGAAAAGGGCGATACCGTGTTGTTATCGCCTTGTTGTGCCAGTTTCGATCTCTTTGAAAGTTACGAAGACCGGGGTGATCAGTTTAAAGAGTGGGTGAGAAAGCTGTGAACGAGGTGTGAATTATGAACTATGAGGTATGAGGTATGAGGTATGAACTATGAACTATGAAGGATGAAGTATGAACTATGAAGTATGAGGGACGGGATGCTTGTTGAAAGCTTCGGGAAACTCTTTAGTAACTTCGGGAAACTCTTTGCGGGCTTCATGGTACTCATTAGTAGCTTCAGGGTAGTCTTTGGGAGTTTCGGGAAATTCATTAGCAGCTTCGGGAAATTCATTAGCAGCTTCGGGAAACTCATTGGGAGCTTCGGAAAACTCATTAGCAGCTTCGGGAAACTTATTGGGAGCTTCGGGGTAATCGTTGGGAGCTTCGGGAAACTCATTGGGAACTTCGGGAAACTCATTGGGAACTTCAGGGTACTCGTTGGAAGCTTCGGGGTACGAAGAAAGAAGACGATTAATCGTAAATATAAATGGCAAGTATGAACGAGTAGAAAGTAAACTTATAATTATATGGATGATAATAATAACGTGAATGTAGATCCCGCTTTGCAAGATTCGGGCGATTCACCCTCCCCATTTGGGGGCGTTGGAGGGAGCCTTTCCCGAATATTCAAAGGGGATAAAGTGATATGGTCGGTATTCATTATCCTTTGCGTGATTTCTCTGGTCGAGATATTCAGTGCTACAAGTACGATTGTCTATCGTCAGCAAAATCAATGGGGGCCGATACTTCGTCATGCCATGTTCCTGATTGGCGGGGTGGGGGTAATCATCTTGATTCATAATATCCCCTACAAGTATTTCTCGTCTCTGATATTTATTTTATTGGCTTCGATCATTTTATTGATTCTTACGCCTTTTATTGGTACTACCGTCAACGGCGCCGAGCGCTGGATTTCTATTTTCGGCATCACCATACAACCGTCCGAGATCGCGAAGATTTCGTTGATGGGAACCATCGCTTTCTTATTGAGCAAACAAAATGAGACCAACGAAGGTACCTTGTTTAAATGGATGATTGGGTTGATGATCGGCGTATGCGTCATTATTGCCCTCGACAATTTGTCCACGGCCGTATTGCTTTTCGGCGTATGTTTTCTACTGATGTTTATCGGCAACGTAAAATTGTGGCGGTTGCTGAAAGTGGCGGGAATCGGTATCGCAATCCTCCTCTTGTTTGTATTGCTGTTGAAAGTAATCCCCGCCGATTGGACGCAATCCGGAGCCCTTAGTCGTGTAGGGACTTGGCAAAACCGTATTGAGAATTTCGGGAAGCATTCCGAGCAAACCGAGGAGTCGTATTTCACCATTACCGATGAAAACTACCAGGTGGCGCATGCGAAGATTGCGATTTCCAATGGCGGTGTTTTGGGGAAATTCCCCGGCAACAGCACCGAGCGGGATTTCCTTCCGCAGGCATATTCCGATTTTATTTTTGCCATTATTATTGAGGAGCTCGGCATCGTGGGCGGTATTTTTGTGTTGTTGTTGTATATCGTCATTCTTATCCGTGCCGGGATGATTGCGCGGAAAACGACCAAACTTTTCCCTAAATATCTGGTGTTGGGTTCGGCGCTCATGCTCTCGATTCAGGCGTTTATCAATATGGCGGTAGCGGTACATTTGATTCCCGTTACGGGTCAACCTTTACCGTTGATTAGCCGGGGCGGAACGTCCACATTAATTACGTGCGCCTATTTCGGCCTTATATTAAGTGCCGACCGTTTCGGAATGGGGCGGAAAAAAGAGGAGGACGATCCTCTACGGGATAAAAAAGACGATAACGACGATCATCCTTCTTCCAATGGAGGCGCCGCCGATAAGGCTATTGATCATTTAGAGGACAAGGTGGAATTTGAAATCATTAAGGTATAGGAGATAAGCAATATGGATAGGCCTGTAAAAGTGATTATCAGCGGAGGCGGTACCGGAGGACATATTTTTCCGGCGATCTCGATAGCGAATGCGATTAAAAATCGTTGGAACGACGCGGATATTTTATTTGTCGGCGCCGAAGGGCGCATGGAAATGGATCGCGTCCCTGTCGCCGGATATAAAATTATCGGATTGCCCGTTGCGGGATTGGACCGTAAAAACGTGTGGAAGAATATTCCGGTCGCTATTAAACTATTGCGAAGTATGCGGTTGGTACGTAAAATTATCGATGAGTTTAAGCCCGATATCGCCATCGGCGTGGGGGGCTATGCAAGCGCTCCGACGCTTAGGGCGGCTGCTTCGAAAGGTATTCTTACGCTCATCCAGGAACAGAACTCCTATGCCGGCGTCACCAACAAAATGTTAGCGAAGAAAGCCGATAAAATCTGTGTCGCTTACGAAGGGATGGAGCGGTTTTTCCCGAAAGAGAAAATCGTCATTACGGGGAATCCTTGCCGCCAGGATTTAGTGTTGTCGAAGGAGAATAAACAGAAAGGATATGAGTTTTTTCAACTCGATCCGCAAAAGAAAACGATTTTGATGGTCGGAGGTAGTTTAGGCGCCCGGACACTCAACGAAAGCATTATTTCCGCTTTCCCGAAATTGGCTTCTAACGAGGAGGTGCAGGTCGTTTGGCAATGTGGAAAGTATTACTATAACGAATTGATACAGATGCAGGTGAAAGGGGAAATCCCCGGAAATGTACGTCTGTATGATTTTATTTCACGCATGGATTATGCTTATTCGGTAGCCGACCTGGTGATTTCACGGGCCGGAGCCGGTTCTATTTCGGAATTTTCATTATTGGAAAAGGCAGTTATTTTAGTTCCTTCGCCGAATGTGGCGGAAGATCATCAAACCAAAAATGCACAGGCATTGGTGGGCAAAGAGGCCGCCATAATGGTGCGTGACGCGGATGCGCCTTCTGCGCTTTTCGATCACGCTTTGGCTTTGATATACGATGAGAAGCAACTCGTTTCGTTGAGAAAAAATATCCGTTCTTTTGCCCAACCCGATTCTGCCGAGCGCATTGTCGATGAAATGGAGAAAATGTTGAAAGGATTAGCTAATTAGCTAATTTGCTAATTAGCTAATTAATGATGATTTGAATGCAAAACACTAGATTAAATAAAACAGAGGCGGTTTCCGATCGATATGATCATTATTATTTTATCGGTATCGGAGGCATCGGCATGAGTAATCTTGCCCGTTATTTCCTTTCGAAAAATAAGCGGGTGGGAGGTTACGATCGTACACAGACCCCTCTTACGGAAGCTTTGGTAAAAGAAGGAGCCTTTATTCATTACGAAGATAATATACACTCGGTACCGGAGGCTTTTTTACATAAAGACAACACGTTGATTGTCTATACGCCGGCGGTTCACGATACGCACGGCGAGTTACGCTATTTTCGTGAAAAAGGGTTTACGGTGATGAAGCGGGCGCAGGTCTTGGGCGAGATCACCCGTGCAAGCGATGCGGTGTGTGTGGCCGGGACGCACGGCAAAACCACCGTGTCGAGTATGATTGCCCATCTATTGCGTCAGTCGCACGTCGATTGTAATGCGTTTCTGGGCGGAATCCTTAAAAATTACGACAACAATCTGTTGTTATCCGACGACAGCCCCATAACGGTGGTCGAGGCGGATGAATATGACCGGTCTTTTCATTGGTTGCATCCGTGGGTGGCTATCGTTACATCGGCGGAACCCGATCATTTGGATATTTACGGAACGCCTGAAGCGTATCGGGAAAGTTTCGAAAAATTCACCTCGCTCATTCGTCCCGGCGGCTATCTGATCATGAAAAAAGATATCGCTGTTTCTTCCCATGCCGATCCGTCCGTCAAACTGTTTTCTTATTCGGAACGCGAAGGGGACTTTCATGCTGATAATATCCGTATAGGCGAAGGTGCAATTCTATTCGATTTTATCGCGCCCGACCGGCAAATCAACGATCTGTCATTGGGAGTTCCCGTCAAGATCAATATCGAAAACGCGGTGGCGGCCATAGCCGCGGCCTTGCTTTGCGGAGTTCGTCCCGAAGAAATACGTCCCGCTATTGAAACGTTTAGGGGAGCCAAACGGCGCTTTGATTTTCATCTCAAAACGAAGGATATCGTTTTTATCGACGATTATGCGCATCATCCGGGAGAACTGGCAGCCTCCATTCAATCTATCAAGGCGTTGTATCCCGACAAGCGGATTACCGGTGTTTTTCAGCCGCATCTTTACTCGCGTACGCGCGATTTTGCCGATGCGTTTGCCAAAAGCTTATCGTTGTTGGATGATGTCGTTTTGCTCGATATTTATCCGGCACGTGAAGAGCCGATAGAAGGAGTGACTTCCCAATTGATTTTCGATCGCATCACTTCTCCGCAAAAGATACTCTGTAAGAAAGAAGAGTTGCTCGGCTTGCTTAAAGAGAAACCGTTGCAGGTGTTGGTGACATTGGGTGCGGGCGATATCGACCGGCTTTTGCCCGGGATCGAAGAACTCTTGCAAACCCGTTTCGCGATAAACTCAACCCCTCCGGTCGTTTCTTCCCCATCTCCTTTAAGCAGAGGGGATCGTAAGGGCCGCAACTTATCATCAGGCAAAGAATGATAATCTCCCTTTTGGCGAAGGCGAGTACCGCGAAGCGGAGGGGGTGAAAAAGACCGGATTTATTCGGAATAATCCTATTTCGTCCGGTGAGCGTAAAACCGCAGAACGAAATTCAATATAAAATTAGAACGAACATATAGCAACATAATGTATCTTTGCAGGGATAAAGACGAATGAAAAAATTTCTTATCATATTAGTAACGTTGGTGATTGTCGGTTACCTGGTGTTTTCGTTGACGTTTGTCGAGAAGACATCCAAGAACACTGTTTGCGAAGGTTTCGAAGTGGTGGTGAAAGACAGTCTCGATACGCGGTTTGTTCAGAGCCGCGATATTGTTGCAATGATGAAGAAATTCGGGTTGTATCCGGTGGGTAAAACGTTTGGAGAGATTAATACGCTGGCCATCCGCGACACGATTTTAACCAATAAGTTGGTTGAATCGGCTGAAGTGTATACCACCCCTAAAGGGGTCATCGTTGCGAATATTTATCAGCGTAAACCTCTTCTACGTGTCATTTCCAATGTGAAAGGAAGTTATTATATCGACAATAATCGCGAGATAATGCCGGTTTCGTCGAATTTTGCCGTTTATGTGCCGATTGCCACGGGCGCTATTGACGAAGAATTCTCAAAAAACGAACTTTATGATTTCGCTTCCTTTCTTTTAAAAAACCCCGATTGGGATGCTTGGATCGAACAAATTGTCGTACATAAAAACAAAGAGGTCGAATTAATCCCGAGAGTGGGTGATTTTCGGATTTTACTCGGCGAATTGAAAGATTATCCTGCCAAGTTAGCTAAATTTAGCCTTTTTGTAGAAAAAGGATTGAACGTCGTAGGATGGAACCGCTATTCAGAAATCAATTTGAAATATGAAAATCAAGTGGTTTGTACAAAAAAACAGATAATAGGGGATTAGGAACAAAAAGAGAGGATTTTTTCATGAAAATGATGTTAATAAATAAAACAAAAACTGCTGTTAGAACGTTTGATAAACAATTAAATAACCAAATTATTGAAAGGTAGTCATCAATCGATACCTCAATATGCTTATATTCTACCAAGTGGAATTGAAATTAATAACGATAATATGATACAATCAGGATTTATAGCAGCTATTGATTTGGGGACTTCCAAGATTACGGGAGTCGTCGGACGAAAGAATGACAGTGGAGTCATTTCCATATTAGCTTGTGAAACGATTCCTTCTAATAATTGTATCCGGCGAGGATTGGTTTATAATATAGAAGAAACCGGCGCGCGCGTGCGCAAACTGGTAAACATGCTGGAGAATAAACTCAATCGTAAAATAGGGAAGGTATATGTGTCTCTCGCCGGACAATCGCTGCATACGGTCGCTTTCAGAGAAATAAAGCAACTTTCTTCATCGGGTATCGTCACGGAGCAAGTGATCGATCAACTCCGTCAGGCTGCTGAAAAATATACTCCTGAAATGAAAAAAAAATACGCTATTGCGGACGTTGAATATTTTATCGATGATAAACCGGAACAAAATCCGGTTGGCGTCACTTGTTCGCAAATAGAAGCGCATTTTCAGATGGTCGTCGGCCGTCCGAATTTGTTGTCGAATATCGAAAAGAGCGTGTCGAACAAAGCTCAGGTGAAGATTGTGGATTATATCGTCGGGCCGATGGCGTCGGCTGCCATTGTTCTCAGCGATGAAGAAAAAGAGTTGGGATGTGCGTTTATCGATTTTGGTGGAGGAACAACCACCTTGTCGGTGTATAAAGGAAGCATTTTGCGATGGATGGCAGTCATTCCTTTTGGTGGAAGAAGCATTACAAAAGATATTTGTGATCTGAATTTTATCGAGAGCGAAGCCGAGCAATTGAAGATTAAGTTCGGAAAAGCCTTTGAACAAAAGGAGAGTTCGTTGTTTTCTTCTCCTTTTTCTTCCAATAAATCCGATGTCGATCTGACCGAATTGAACAAGGTCATCCGAATGCGATTGGATGAAATCACGGCCAATATCAAGGAGCAAATCCGGCTTTCGGGTTTTGAAGAACAATTAGGGGCGGGGGTAATCATTTCCGGAGGGGCTTCCCAATTGAAAAACCTCGACCAGTATCTTTCCGAGAAATTAAAGATGCCCGTGCGTAAGGCATCCGCTAAAAAGACCTTTATCAATAATTTTCCTGAACTTACCAACGATCCGGCGTTGACGCAGCCATTAGGCATGTTGCTCTTCGCAAAAGAAAATTGTGAAGAAATCGTCGTGGAACAATCTAATGACGATGATGCCAATGGGGATCATTTTCAAAATCAGGGGAAAAGCCATCATAATGGCAAAAAAGAAACGAAAAAGAAACCGAAACCGTCTAAGGGATTCATTACCAAAATGGGGGATGTATTCAGCAGTATGTTTTCGGATGAAGATGATGAATAAACGAAAAATTCCGTAATAATATGGATGATGAAATATTAGATTTTCAGTTGAAAAGTCGCACCGAAGCCATTATTAAAGTGATTGGTGTAGGCGGTGGCGGGGGAAATGCTGTAAACCACATGTTTCAGGAAGGCATACACGATGTGTCCTTCGCTTTGTGTAATACCGATAATCAGGCGCTGATGAAGTCGCCTGTGCCGGTGAAGGTGCAACTGGGCGAGCATACGACCGGAGGGTTGGGCGCCGGTAATAAACCCGAAGTGGCCAGTCAGGCTGCCGAAGAAAGTATCGACTTAATTCAGAATTTGCTTAACGACGGTACGCGGATGGTGTTTATAACCGCCGGGATGGGCGGTGGTACCGGTACCGGTGCGGCGCCGGTGGTTGCGCGTGTAGCGAAAGAGATGGGTATTCTGACGGTGGGAATTGTCACGATTCCTTTTGTTTTCGAAGGACAGCGTAAAATCGTGCAGGCGTTGAAAGGTGTCGAGGCCATTGCCCAGAATGTCGATGCGCTTTTGGTCATTAATAACGAGCGCTTACGCGATATTTATCACGACCTTACCATGCTGAATGCTTTTGCTAAAGCCGACGACACGCTGGCTACCGCTGCCAAAAGCATTGCTGAGATTATTACGGTGCACGGTCATGTCAATCTTGACTTCGCCGATGTGAATACGACATTGAAAAACGGCGGTGTAGCCATCATGAGCCGTGGTGTCGGAAAAGGTAAAGACCGGGTGAACGAGGCCATCAAAGATGCCTTGCATTCGCCGTTGCTGAATAACAACGATGTCTTTAGTGCGAAGAAAATTCTGATTAATCTGTCGTTTGGAGAACAAAATCCGTTGATGATGGAGGAGATGAATGCCTTGCACGACTTTATGGCGAAGTTTAGCAGTGAGATCGAAGTTATTTGGGGAGCTGCAGTCGAAGAAGCTCTGGAAGAAGACGTGAAGGTCACTTTATTGGCTACCGGATTCTCCATTAAGAGTGTTCCGGGTATTCAAGAACAACGAATGGCGGAATCTAAAGCCGAAGAGTTGGAGCGTAAAATCCGTGAAGATGAAGACCGGAAACGTCAACAGCAAAATCAGGAGCTGATAGAGAAATATTATGGTAAAGAAGGGGTGAAGACCTTGTTGACAACGAATTATCGACTCGAGCCTTTCATCTTGACAATGGAGGAGCTCGACGATGATAAAGTGTTGGAGGCCTTGGAGAAAACGCCGGTCTTTAAACGCGATCGTGATTTTAATCCTCGTACGTATCAGGCCGATGCTTCATCCGCATCGTCTTCTTTGTTCGATTGAGGAGTGCTTCGCGACAGTGGCTTTCACAAAAATCGTATCTTTGCAAAGAATGAATGTTGGAGAAAACAATAATGAAAACAATTATTTTACAAT
>ENA-UOOM01001240-UOOM01001240.1-fermentation-metagenome-genome-assembly--contig:-NODE-1240-length-25250-cov-17.612185_pt1 | contig 25250 bp, 24 predicted proteins | sample MGYA00245781_ERZ724031 | MGnify/ENA primary metagenome ERZ724031 (study PRJEB28704, sample SAMN03018317) | fermentation metagenome | biome: anthropogenic terrestrial biome; feature: soil... | reverse complement strand
TTTGAAATTCCTAGTATTAAAATAAAAGGTTTTCATAAAGATCATGCTAGTGTTGATTTGGCTAATGATTTAAACATTCCAATAGTTGATATTGATGATATTAGTCATGTTATTAATCACTTATCTAAATCTAACAGTAAGGATTTAATAGAAAATAGTCAAATTGCTATTGATAATTTAATTGATATTATTATTAATAATTTTAATTTTTCATTTAATAAAAGTGGTTTAAGTTCTACAAAAAAAATATGGAATCAAAGAAAAAAATATAGATAAATCTTAATTTATTTAATGTTTAACTCTTTTTAATTATATTTCCTCTTCTTAATATAATCTAATATATAAACTTACCGGTATCTTTTTAACAAAAGTACTTAAATAGTTTAAAGTATAGAATTATTCTTGTGATAATATGGTAGTTAAAATTGGAATTATAAAAAGTGGAAATATAGCAAGTTCACCTGTTCTCGAACTTTTATTAGATGAAAGAGCAGACAGACCAAATATTGACGTAAGAATAATCAGTTCTGGAGCTAAAATGAGCCCAGAACAAACAGAAGAAGTTGTTCCTAAAATAAAGGATTTCGACCCAGACTTTTGTATATTCACAAGTCCAAATCCAACAGCACCAGGACCAGCTAAAGCAAGAGAATTATTATCTCAATTAGATGTACCTGCAATGATTATTGGAGATACTCCTGGACTCAAAGCTAAAGATGAAATGAAAGAACAAGGAATAGGATACATCATAGTCAAAGCTGACTCTATGATTGGTGCTAGAAGAGAATTTTTAGACCCAACTGAAATGGCTTCTTTCAACTCTGATCTTATTAAAGTATTAGCTTGTACTGGAGCTTACAGATTAATACAAAACACTATTGATGGTATGATTGAACAAGCAGAAGCAGGTAAAGAAATAGAATTACCTCAATTAGTTGTATCTGCTGAAAAAGCTGCTGACGCAGGTGATTTCTCTAACCCATATGCAAAAGCTAAAGCTATTGCAGCATACACTATGGCTGAACACGTTGCAGACTTAGATCTTAAAGGTTGTTTCATGGTACAAGACTTTGAAAAATTCATATACCTTGTAGAAGCTGCACACGAAACTGCTTCCCAAGCTGCTAAATTAGCAACTGAAGCAAGAGAAATAGAAAAAGCTAACGATACTGTTTTAAGAACTCCACATATGAAAGATGGATCTACTGGTTCTAAAACTGTATTAACTGAAAAACCACAATAAATACTATTATTATAAGTAGCTTTTTTTAGCTACTACTTTTTTTATTTTTTTTTTTTTTAATTAGGAAAAATAGTTAAATAAATTTAATTATACTTATTTTAAAGATTATTTTTAAAAAATAGTTATTTTTATAAAACTCCTTTAGTACTAGGAATTTTATCATTTTCTATAATACAAGCATAATGTAATGATTTAGCGAATGCTTTAAATAATGCTTCAGCTTTATGGTGATCATTTGACCCTTTTACTGTTCCATAAATATTGATTTTTGCACTACTAGCAAATGATTCAAAGAAATGTATAATAATATCTGAAGTCATGTCTCCGATTTTATCATTTTTGAATTTTAAATCCATATTACAATAATTTCTTCCACTAATATCAATTGCAATTTTTGCTACTGAATCATCCATTGGGATTGTTGCATCTGCCATTCTTCGTATTCCTTTTTTGTCTCCAACTGCTTTGTTAAATGCAGTACCTAATAATATTCCAATGTCTTCAACTGTATGGTGATCATCTACTTCAATATCTCCAATAGCTTTTATTTTTAAATCCATGTAGCTATGTTTTGAAAAAGATTCTAACATATGGTTAAAAAAGTTTATTCCAGTATCTATATCATAATTTCCTTCACCATCAATATTAAGTTCTATATTGATATCGGTTTCTGATGTTTTTCTATTTACTTTTGCTGTTCTTTCCATTTGAATCCCATTTTTAAATTTTTTATATTATGTATAAAAATTTTATTTAATTAAATTAATAAATGCTTTAATAATTTATTCCCTTGGAGCATTTCTCATAATTTTAATAGCGTCTACTGGACATTTCATGGCACATAAAGTACAAACATGACAATATTCTAAATGAGATACATGTGCAACGGTATTAATTTTCCAAATTTTCCCACTTTTAGGACAAATTTCTTCACAGTTACCACATCCTGTACATTTATCTTCATCTATTTTAATTTTTAAAATATAAATCCCCTCACAAAAACTAAGAAAATAAATAAAAATTTATTTAATTATAATTTCAAAGTCGCTACTGACACCGCTTTAAAACCAATATAAATTTCTTTTCCTAAAGTTAAATTTAATTCTTTAGTTGCAGATACAGTAATATCTGAGAAAATATCGGTTCCACCAATATCAATTTTAACTCTGATCATTTCACCTTCAAGTTTCATTTCAATAATTTGACCTTTAAATATATTTCTAATACTAGATTCTTGAGGTTTCAACATTATGAAAATATTATCATAGCTAATCAAAGCTAAAATTTTATCTCCAACATTATAATTTTCATTTAATGGAATAGTTAATTGAACTTGTGGATTCAATTCAATTTTCATAATACCTTTAGGTCTATCAATACTTATTATATTAGCTTCAATCTCATTAACGTCTCGATGTAACTCCATAATTGCATTGATTTTTTTACATTCTTTTAAAATCATTTTACCTTCAGAAGTCAAAGTGGCACTTCCTCCCCCACCACTTCCACCTTTTTGTGTGCTTACAATTGCAATTTCTAAATTAGATTCTATCTTACTAATATAATTTAATGCAGTTCGATATGAAATTTTAGTTAATTTTGCAGCTTCAGTAATAGATCCTGTATTATTTATATACTTTAATAAATCGAATTTTTTACTATTCAGTAAAAATGAATTATCATCTATACTAATTTTATATTCTACGCCTGCTTTTACCTCAGTCATTTTATTTACCCTTCTATAAATAATTACTAATTAAAAATAATCTCCAAATATTTTTATCTTTATTTATGTAATATGTTATTATGTTTTTAATATAATTTAAAAAATTTTCTATTTAATTTTTATTTTTATACATATCTTTCTAAAATATTTATGAATTTTTGTACATATTTAGTTAACGGCCCAAATTTATTTCCAAAAGTTCTTGCAGCATTAATATCCTCAGGGTTTAATGTTCTAAAAGCTATTAAAAAAATTGTGTAGATTATGGGACAAATAATTAATCCTAAAATTAATCCTACAGTATTATGACCTAAAAAGAATTGTATGAAATATATTGGTATAGCCATAATAATTGATGCAATAATTATCTTTGTAAAAAATCCTATAGGTGCCTTTGTTTTTGTAATATGGAATGTAACAATTAACATAGGTATCATCATTGCTAATGATGCAATAGTTATCGCTAATGATCCTCCAATAATTCCATAAATTGGGATAAGATAATATCCTAATAGTACTGTGACAAGAGTTCCAAATAATAATAAATACATAGGTATTCTAGGGTTCCCTATTCCTTGAACTATACTAGATGAAATTGTAAACATTGAATAAAATGTCATTCCTATAACTAATACAGCTAAAGCACCTGCTCCAGCTATGTATGCAGGGTTAGTGAAATATACTAAACCTATTATCTCTTTTGCATACATTGCAATTCCAACACACATTGGAACTACAAAAACCATCCCATACCTATATACATTTGTAACATATTTTCCTAAAAGGTTTTTATTTTTTAAACTAAATGCTTCGGATACAGCAGGTAAAATTGTTGTTGCAAGAGAAGAAGAAATCATCAATGGTAAACGACCAATAGGATCTGCAGCGGTATAATAACCAATTGTTTCTGAAGTTAAAAAATAACCCATAATAATTGTACAAGCACTATATATACACATTTCAGCTAATGCTGCAACAGTTACTGGTATTGAAAATGAAATAAGACTAAAAGCTAATTCCATCTCTTGTTTTTTACTAAATTCAAAATCAGGGCTAGGTTTTCTTATATATTTTCCCATATGCTTCTTAAAAATAATATAAGCAGATAAAGCAGATAATGCAAATCCTAAAGCACTACCTAATACTGCACCAAATGCAGATAATCCAATCATAACTAAAGCTACAGCAAATATTATCATGAATAACTGTTCAATAGCACGGGTGTATAAAATGTAATCCATCTTATAAACCCCTTGAAATGCTCCCCGATAAGCTCCAACAATAACACTAAAAGGAGTTATAAGCCCTACTGCTTGTAAAGGTAATAAAACTTCAGGTTTACCAAAAAAGTCAGCTAACCAAGGAGCTACAATGAAAACCATCAGTAATCCCATAACAATACCTAAAAATGCCATGATTTTCAATGCAGTATAAACTGTTTGATTAGCTAAATCTTTTTTATCTAATGCATTATATTCTGAAACATATTTAGCAATTGCAGGGGGTAGTCCTCCAGCAGCTAAAATTTGAAAAATTCCTTGGAATGGTAATGTTAAACCAAGTATACCATAAGCAGATGGCCCTAAAAGACTTGCCATTAAAAAACGGTAAACATAACCTCCGACACGAAAGATTATATTTCCTATGAAAATTATTATACTACCTTTAGCTAATTTAGAAGCCATTAATTCACCTAAAAAGAAATTTATAATTTAAAAAATAATTTAAAAAAATATTATATAACTTTATTAATTTAACTTTTTTTTTGTTAATAAACTTAATTGTTTAATACTATTTTTAAGAAATTATTTTAACTTTTTTTTAAACTGTTCATGAAATTATTTATAGTTCTATTCAAAGTTTCAAAACCATATTTGTCTTTTTTAATTTCTTCTAAGGAATCCTTTGACCAAAATGAAGCACCTAAATTAGCTCCAAATGATCCTCCTCCAACTATATTTATATTATGAATTATATAAAAGGTATTTATTTCTTGGATAGCTAATTCCTGGCCACCTACCCTATCTCCACCTACCGCTATACTCATTCCAGTTTTTCCACTTAAAATTTTTAAATCTTTAGCTTCTAAAGCCCGACATCTTTCCATAATCATTTTAATTTGTGAACTTATTCCTCCACAATGAATAGGAGTAGCTATTATAAACCCTTCTGCTTCTTCGATTAAAGGATATAATTCTTGCATGTCATCTTCAATAATACATTTTTTATTTTTTAAACAGTAATCGCAATGTTGACATGGATGAATATCTTTACCTCTAACTTCAAAATCTATTGTTTTAAAAGAATTATTTTTTAATTTACTTAAAGCAATGTTTAATACATAATTTGTAGTTTGGTCTCGTGGACTCCCACATATTCCTAAAATCATAATTAATTCTATTTATCTTAAATTTATTATATTTTTTGAAAAATTTTTAATATATGAAAAAACAAAATAATTATAATAAATTTTTCTTTTAGAGGTTTAGTAATGGATTATGCCAAAGGTAAAGTGAAAAAATATTCAAGAGAGTATACAAGAACTCTTAAAGATGGTGAGAAAAAGAAATATAAAACCGAGCAGGTTCAAATCACAATACCTAAACAACAAAATATTTTCAATGATGATGAAGAAGTTGTTATCTTACATGATTCTGATAAAAATAAATTAGAATCACAAGATGATGTAGCTGTAGCTTTATCTTTTCACAATCACATCTTAAAAGAAGAAACAAAAAAATTAAATGAGGATATAAAAATTAAGGATTCTATTATTGATAATCTTAATAAAAAAATAGATTATTTAAATAAAGAAATTGAAAATTTAAATTCAGAAAAAATTGAGGATGAAGATGTTGTGGATGAAATTCCTTCTGATGCTGAATTTTTAGAACTTCAAAAATCAAACATCTCTCTTTTAGAAAAAAATGATTTACTTCAATCTGAATTAGAAAATGCTAAAATCGGTGAAATATATCAGAAAGGATTAGCTAATAAATTTAGAAATTTTATTTTATATAAATCTGATTAAGAAAAATTATTCTTCTTCAAGTTGATTACTCCATCTTTTTAAACCCGGTAAACTTTGTAGTAATACTCCAGTAAACATTGTTTCATCAGCTCTAGGATTTTTGTTTAACATTTTTTTAACATTTTTTGTTATCATTTCTTCAAGTGTGATGTTTGGTTCTGTAAACTCCCCATTTTGGTAACATTCATTACAATAGTCATGATTTTTAGATCCATCTATATTAGTTCCAAACTCTTTTTCTACCATTGGTTTTCCACAAGAATTACAAAATACCATTTAAATGACCTCTTATTTTTATTGTTTAAAAATGGAAAAAATAGAAAAAATATTTAAATTTAATTATTCATTTTAAAAGAATATTTAAGTTTTAAATATTTTCGTCTTCATCTAAAGCTAATCTCATATTGTCAGGGTCTACTGGGAAGTGTTCTAAGAAATCTTCTGCAGATCTTCTTACATCTCTAGATCCAATAATATATCTTCCTGCAATAATAATATCTGCACCTTTATCAATAGCTTCTTCAACTTTATTAGGAGTTATTCCTCCAGCTACTGCTATTAATCCGTTTCCTATAAGTCTTTTAATTTCTCTAATGTTTCCCCATTCAGTCATTTCACTAGTATCTTCACCTTTTTCAGCTTTTGTTGTTTCAAGGTCAACATTTCGGTGTAAGAGCACTATATTTGGTTTAAGTTCAGGTTTTAATTGTTTTATTTTTCCAGTGAAATCATCTACATTCATCATATCTAAGATTGAATATATTCCTTGTTTTTGGGCTTCATGTATAGCTTTTTCTATAGATTCAATTGTTCCTAATCCAGATATAGCTACTGCATCTGCAGTTTCATCTGCAGCCATTTTTATTTCTACTCTTCCAACATCTAAAGTTTTTAAATCTGCTATAATGAAAGCATCTGGTCTAAGTTTTCTAATTTTACTTACTACACCAACACCAAATTTTTTAACGAGTGGTGTTCCTGCTTCAATAATGATTCTTTCTCGGTCTGGTAATTGATCGATTATTCTTTCCATAGCGTTTAGATTATCTAAATCAAGAGCAACTTGTAAATATGGAGGGTTCCATAATCTTGTTACTTTGAATCCCATTATTGGGTGGGTTCCTCTATCTTTTTCTGCTAATACTTTATTTATATTTGGGTAGCCTTTCATTGCTCTTTTAATTGCTAATTTAGTTGCACCATAATTGTATTGGTAGATTTTTCTAAAGTCTTCAGCTTTAGGATCTATGAATACACTTACCATAAGCACGATATCTTCAGTTTTATCTTTTGGTATTAATCCTTCTTCAACTGCATCTGCTACTGCTCGTCCTACAGCTGTTTGTGCAGGTCCAAAAATTTTACTTGCATCATCTAAATCTCCAACTGTAACTTTAGGAATAATTAATGTTACAGGTTTTGTTAATAAGTTTGGTCTAATAACTGTAAGTAAAGGGGTGTGACCTATAGATAATTGTGTCATACTGTTTGCAAAAGCACTTCCAACAGGACCTTCTTTTTCACCAATAACTAAATCAACATGAGCTAATTCATTTCCATCCCCAATAAGGGCTTCACCGATTCTATACATATTTAATGTCCTCCGATATTAATATAAAATACCTAAATATATTTTTTTAATGAAACTTTAAATTTTTTTAAATAGATAAAATTATAAAATTTCTATGAGTATGTTTATACTATATTAATTTATGAATTAATGTAATATATAATATTTTTCAAATAATAAATTTTTTTGAAAATAAGTTTTTTAATTTCTTTAAATATAAAAAAATAGTGTTAAAATAGCTAAAAATATATTTAGCTATTAATTTAAATTTTAAATTTTTTGATTAGTTGAATCTAATTCTATTATTTACGTAACGTTGGAGAGGTAATCTTCTATATGGTAATCCTTTATTTTTAGAATTTATTTCATTAATTAAATCATTTAAATTCATATCTACCTTTTCACCACTTTCTCTAACTGTTACTGAAAAAGTTTCTGATTCTAATTCTTTGTCTCCAATAACGAAAATATATGGAATCCATTCTTTAGAAGCATTTCTAATTTTTTTACCAATTCTATCTTCACTGTTGTCTATATCTACTCTAATATTATTTTCAGATATTTTATCAGCTAATTTATCAGCATATTCAACATGTTTATCACTAATCGGAAGTATTCTTACTTGTGTTGGAGCTAACCATGTTGGTAACATTGGAGATTTTTCATTAATTTCTTTGGCGGTTTTTTCAAGTAAACTGCAAATGACTCTTTCTATACTTCCTGTTGGACTGCAATGTAAAATAGTTGGGTGATGTTCTTGACCATCTTCTCCAAGATAATTAATGTCAAATCTTTTACCACTTTCAACATCTATTTGTACTGTTGGATTTTCAATTGGTCGACCTAAGTAATCAATTGCAGCAAAATCAATTTTACAACTCCAATAATGTTTTCTTTCTGGTAATATTTCTAAAAGCATTGGTTTTCCAGTTTTTGCTGCTGTTTTAAACATCCATTCTTTGTGTTGGTCGAAAAATTCTTTTGTTGCTCTAAATATTACTTCATAATTAACATCTAAATCGTATCCAGTTTGAATACACATTTCTGTCTGTTTCTCGAATTCCTCTAATGTAGAGTCCATATCTGCACAAAAACTATGGAAATCTGGCATTGTAAACGCTCTTAATCTCTTAAGCCCTACAACTTCTCCTCTTTTTTCGTATCTAAAACTATATGTGGAAAGTTCATATACTTTTGCAGGTAAATTTTTCCATGTTAAGAATGAGTCTCCTAATACTCTGAATGCTCCGAAACAACAAGCAAATCTTAGCATTAAATCTTTTTTAGTATTTGTTCTATATTGTCTTTCTCCAAATTTAGCAGCATGCTCTCTTATTGCAGGGTTTGATAAATCATAAAATATAGGAGTTTCAATAGGCATTGCACCTTGATCTAAAACTAAGTTGTAAACGTAATCAGATAATAAATCACGTATTAAACGTCCTTTAGGATACCATTTTAAGTTCCCTACATCGGATGCACTTTCATAATCACACAATTCTTTTTCTCTCATTATTTTAACATGAGGAGGTTCTCCTTCATCACTTGAACCTTTACCTAATTCATATTGTGTTAATTTTTCTAAATCTTCATTTTCATAATTGAATTTATCTGTATCTATGATTTCATCATTATACATAATATAAAATTTAGATTTTGGACCTTTTTCATCCTTTTCTTCATCTTCTTCATCCTCTTCTGCAGTAATAGTTCTTGAAAGTTCAGATAAAGGATGTCCTTTGCATGAAATTTCAAATGCTTTATACCATCCGAAAGGTACTCTATTAACTTCTAATCCTTTTTCTTTAATTGCTTCTTCAGTATCTTTTAATATATTTATAGCAGTTTCAGGTGAACTTAAGGAATTAGATAAATGAGCATAAGGGTATAAAACAATATTTTCCGCTTTAACTTGGTCATTAGTTTTAATTATTTCTTTAACTAAATTTTTTACTATTCCTTTAGGATTTATTTCATCTTTTTTTTCAACTGCAGTGAAAACAACTAATGATTCATTGAATAAACCATTTTTTTGAGATTCACTTATTTCTTCGGCCATTGAGGTTTTGTTTTTAACATTATATTTTAAATAATCAGAGTGAATAATTAATACTCGCATTAAATCACCTTTTTTAGTAATAATTAATAAAAATTTAAAAATAAATCATTTTATTTATAATTTATATAATATTCTAAATTTTATAAATTATATTATATAATATTATTTTTTTAATCAAACAATAATCTATTATTTTTAGAATCATAGTTTTTGTAATAAATAATTTAAGATTATTTATTCAATTTTGATTGATAAGTATGGATTTTCTTTTTCTGCATCTTTAAAAGTAGTTATAATCGTTTTTTTAATTTTTTTGGAATATATGAGGGTTATTTCAGTTTTTTCACCTATTTCACTTAAACAATCGAATAATGCATCTAAATTTTTACCATAATATTCTGGAAAATTTAAGCTTTTTTTCATATATTCATGAGGATTGTTTTCCATGAGTTTTCCGTTAAGTATTATTTTTTTCATCATTTTCCTCAATTTTAATTTAATTTGGTGAAAGTTTTATAATGGTTATCTGTGTAATATATATCTCCATCGGGTGAATAAATTATTCTTTTAGCTCCTCTAGTTTTTGATCCATTTGTATCAATATCACATTCTATGTATTCTTTTCCTTGAGGTAATACTCGCTCACGATTTGTGAAATAATCCCCACCAATACTCTTTCCAGGGGCATAAGGTTCTAAATATCCTCCATGCCATCCAAGAGATCTTGCATCTGATTTACTTATATAATTATCTGGTAGTTTGTCGAATTTTTCAATATATGCAGCAACATCATTTTCTTGATCGTATTGTCCATTTATTTGGATAGAACTATTTGATGATATTTGATTGTTTGATGAATTTATGGTTTGAGTATAGATTATACATCCAGAAATTATTATTATTATTAAAAAAATTAGTATAATTGGCTTTATTTTTTTCAAATTTATCATCTTTAAATAATATTCATATAAATTATAATATTTTTTTATAAGTTATATTTTTTTATTAATTTGTTCATAGAACCTGTCATCATAATTTTTAGATATGTCTGGGTATTGATTCCATACACAAATTGAAGTATCAGGTATAACACTTTTCTTTTCTTTAGAAAATTTAGAATATATATGCATCATTTCTTCACCATCTCTAATTATCATTTTTACAAAGGGTATATTAGCTTTGTAAATATTTATGTATGGATTTTCTAAACTTGATATGATGTCTGTTTTTTTATTATTTACATAACAATATGGGGATGCTAAAATATTTATTTTAATGTTTTTAGACATTTTTTTTAAAATATTGTCTAATGGTTCTTTTTCATTTTCAAATAAAAAACCTATTCTCATGTTTAATGTTCTTTTTGATCGTGATATTATTTCTATTTCTTTTTTTATTATTTTTTCCTGATTTCTGATTAACCACATTGGTGCTTGGACTTGTGAAATTTGGTTTTCATATGTGTCGTTTAAATTATTTTCTGTTTCGTTTAATTCTTCGATTAATTTATCTTTTTCTTTTTTGAATATATCTTTTGGTGGGATAGCTGTATATTTTAAAGGTCTTCCTTTTTCTAAATCTAAGTAACCTTTGTTGTATAATCTTTTTAGCACGTCATAAACTTTTGATCTAGGAACTTGTGAATCTATGCTTATTTCGTGGGGAGTTCCGGTTATCATCCTATTTAAACTTTGATATACTTTAGCTTCGTACATGCTTAACCCTAGTTTTTGTAATGAATGGATGGTTTTATCTTTCAATTTTATTACCCTTATTTTAGTAAAATTTTTTTATAATATACCTTATTATACTTTTTACCCTTAATAAGTTACACTATCTTTATATGTATTATGGTTATATTATGATTTAAGCATAAAATATGTAAAAATATTTTTCATGGAGGAAAAAATTATGACAAATGAACCATTAGATATGTTTTGTTATCAATGTTCCCAAACTATGGGTGGAACTGGATGTACTATACGCGGAGCTTGTGGAAAAACACCAACTGTTGCTAGATTACAAGATAATCTTATTTTTGCATTAAAAGGTATTAGTGCCTACAATTACCATGCAAATGAGTTAGGTGCTAAAGATCAAGATGTTGATGAATTTTTAACAGAAGGATTATACACTACATTAACAAATGTGAATTTTGATGCAGGTGATTTAATAAATATGGGATTAAAAGCTGGAGAAGCTAATATAAAAGTAATGAAATTACTTAAACAAGCTCACATAGACCATTATGGTGAACCAGAACCTGCAGAAGTAAAAGTAGGAGCTCAACCAGGTCCTGGAATATTAGTTACAGGTCATGATTTAAGAGCTTTAGAAGAATTACTAAAACAAACAGAAGGAACAGGTATTAATATATATACTCATAGTGAAATGATACCAGCTCATGGATACCCGGGATTAAGAAAATATGAACACTTAAAAGGACAACTTGGAGGTCCATGGTATGATCAAAAGAAAATATTTTCAAAATATAATGTTGCAATATTAGCTACATCTAATTGTGTTTTACTACCAAAAGATGATTATAAATATAGATTCTTTACAATGGGTGTTACAAAATTGCCTGAAGTACCAGTAATAGAAAATTATGATTTCACTCCATTAATTGAAAAAGCAAAAGAATTAGGCGATTTAGAACCTGAAAAATTAACTACTTTATCAACCGGATTTGGAGTATCTACAATATTATCTTTAGCTCCAAAAATTAAAGAATTAGTTGAAGCAGGAAAAATTAAAAGATTCTTTTTAGTAGGTGGATGTGATTCACCATTCTCTAAGAATAAATATTATCGTGAATTTGTAGAAAATTTACCTGAAGACACAATAATTTTAACATTAGGTTGTGGAAAATATAGATTTAATGATTTAGAATTAGGTGATATTGAAGGAATTCCAAGATTATTAGATATGGGTCAATGTAATGATGCAATTGCAGCTGTTGACGTGGCATTAGCATTATGTGACTTATTTAATGTTGAATTAAATGATTTACCTCTCACTATTGTATTAAGTTGGATGGAACAAAAAGCTGCAGCTATTTTATGGAGTTTATTCTATTTAGGTAAAAAAGACATGTTAATAGGTCCAATTTTACCAGCATGGGCTAATGATGAAATAGTTAAAGTATTAGTTGATACATTTAATTTAACTCCAATAGGCGATCCAAAAGAAGATATAAAAAAGATCATGGGTTAAAATTTAATATTTTAAAATTAATCAGAGGAGTGAATTAAATGGAAGATTTAAAAGCAAAACCAATTAATATAGAAAACTTAATTGATTACCAAAAAGATTCTGTAGTAAGTATGGAAGTAATTAAAAAAGAGCTTGGAACAGTAACACTATTCGCATTTGATAAAGGACAAGGTTTAAGTGAACATAGTGCTCCTTTTGATGCAATGGTACAAATAATTGATGGTGAAGCAGAAATAACTATTGATGGAAAATCAAATAATGTTTCAAAAGGTCAAATGATTATAATGCCTGCTAACATACCTCATGCTTTACAAGCAGTTAATGAACCATATAAAATGATTTTAACAATGATTAAATCTAATTAAAATCTATTAAATTAATTATTTTTTTATTCTTTTTTTGATATTATCTTTTTTTTATTCTTTTTTTATAAATTATCTAAATTATATTTTTTATAAAATAATATAAATCTTATAAAATTTAAATTAATTATTATAAAAATAAATTTTAAAAATTATTTTAATTAAAGTGATTTATTATGAGAAGCGATAAAGTAAAAAAGGGTGTTCAAAGAGCACCTCATAGATCATTATTCAGAGCATGTGGTATTAATGATGAAGATTTTAAAAAACCTTTTATTGGTATAGCAAATAGTTTTACAGATGTAGTTCCTGGACATATTCATTTAAGAGATTTAGTTGAATATGTTAAGGAAGGTATACGTGCAGCTGGAGGAATACCATTTGAATTTAACACTATGGCAATATGTGATGGTATAGCTATGAATCATGAGGGAATGAAATATTCTTTACCTTCTAGAGAAATAGTCGCTGCTACAGTAGAAAGTATGGTTAAAGGACATAGTTTTGATGGACTAGTTTTAATGCCAAGTTGTGATAAAGTCGTTCCTGGAATGTTAATGGCTGCTGGAAGATTAGATATTCCTACAATAGCTTTAACTGGTGGAGCAATGGTGCCTGGAAAATTTAAAGGTAAAAATGCTGATTTAATTACTATTTATGAAGCTGTTGGTGAATTATCTTCCGGTAAAATCACCGAAGAAGAATTAGATGAACTTGAAAGAGTTGCATGTCCTGGAGCAGGAAGTTGTTCTGGATTATTTACTGCAAATTCTATGGCTTGTTTAACTGAAACTTTAGGTATGAGTCTTCCTACTTGTGGAACTACTCTTGCTTTAGACCCTAATAAAAAAGAGTTAGCTAAAGCTACTGGTAAAAGAATAGTTGAAATGGTTGAGGAAGATTTAATTCCTTCAAAAATCATGACTCAAAAAGCCTTTGAAAATGCTATTGCTTTAGATATGGCTTTAGGTGGTTCAAGTAATACTGCTCTTCATATTCCTGCAATTGCTAATGAATTTTCAGATAAAGGTGTAGATGTAACTTTGAGTTTATTTGATGAAATCAGTCAAAAAGTTCCCCATATTGCTCTTTTATCTCCTGCAGGAGAAGATACTATATTAGATCTTCATAATGCTGGAGGGGTACAAGCTGTTTTAAAAGATATTGAACCTAAAATTAATAAAGATTGTTTAACTTGTTTAGGTACAACTGTTGGTGAGAATATAAAAGATGTTGTAGTTAAAAATGAAGAAGTTATTCATCCTATGGATAATCCAGTTCATGGTGTTGGTGGTTTAGCAATTCTTAAAGGAAATATTGCTCCTAATGGATCTATTGTGAAATCTGGTGCTGTTCCTGAGGATTTAATGCATATTAAAGGTCCTGCAAAAGTTTATAATAGTGAAGAAGAAGTTGTTGAAGCAATATTTGGGCATAAAGTTAATGATGGGGATATCCTTATAATCAGATGTGAAGGCCCTATTGGTGGTCCTGGAATGAGAGAAATGCTTAATCCAACTAGTGCAATTGTAGGAATGGGACTTAATAATGTAGGTTTAATAACTGATGGAAGATTTTCTGGAGGTACAAGAGGACCTTGTATTGGTCATGTTTCACCTGAAGCAATGGATGATGGGCCTATTGGATTATTAAAAGATGGAGATATAATTGATATAGATATTAATAATAGAACTTTAAATGCTGAATTATCTGAAGAAGAATTTAAACAAAGATCTAAAGATGTTGAATTGCCTAAAAAAGAAGTTAAAGGTTGGTTAGATATCTATAGAAAAAATGTAACCTCAGCAGATAAAGGAGCTATAATGAGATAATTTATTATAATTATATTTTTAATTTTTTTTTAAATCCTTAATTTAATATATTATAATAAATATAACAAAAATATAAGGTGTTAAATTGTCGAATAAAAAAGAAATACTAGCATATGTGGTAATCATTATTATTGGATTAATGGTTGCTCAACACTTGAACGTAGTTGTTTCTGGTAGTATGGAACCTGTTTTTTATAGGGGAGATATTGTAGTAGTTCAAAAAACTGATTTACTCGGTATCCAAGAATTTGATCCAGATAGTGTCCAAGTTGGAGATATAGTTGTTTATGATGCTAGTTGGTTTTCAAGTCCTGTAATTCACAGGGTAATAAATATTACTGAAATAAATGGGACTACGTATTATGAGATAAAAGGTGATAATAATAAAGTTCCAGACCCTTACTGGGTAACGTCTGCCCGAATAAAAGAGAGGGTTGTAACTATTGGTGATCAACCTTTAATTATCCCAAAAATTGGTTATATTACGATTGCTTTAAAAGGATTATGATATTAATTCTAGAATTTTAATATAGCTAGTTAATTAAAATGAAATAATTTATAGACTATTTGTAGGGAGTTTTTTCCTCCCTTTTACACACTTTTTTTATTTTTTTATAAAAATTCAATAATTAAAATTATATTTTATATATTAATTTGGTGTATACGATGAATATTGCAGTAAAAGATGAAGCTTTTAAATCATTAAAAAATTTGCTTGATAAAAAGGGATATGATATTCCAGATAATGAAATTAAATTAGAATTCCCTCCTAATCCAGAATTAGGAGATTTAGCTACTACATTAACATTTTCATTAGCTAAAATATTAAAAAAGTCTCCAAATTTAATTGCTCAAGATTTAGTTAAGGAAATTGAATTTCCAAAAATATTTGATAAAGTAGAGGCTAAAGGACCTTATTTAAACTTTTTTATTAATTATGATATTTTTTCTAAAGAATTATTAAAATCTATTAAAAAAAATTATGGTCAACTTCCAAATAAAGATGAGAAAATTGTTTTAGAACATACTTCAGCTAATCCTAATGGCCCATTACATGTGGGACATATTAGAAATTCTATAATTGGGGATTCTTTAAGTAGAGTACTTAAAAAATCTGGTCGAGATGTCGAAACTCAATATTATGTTAATGATATGGGTAGACAAATAGCTATTATTGTATTTGGGATTACTGAATTAGGTTTAAAAATAGAAGATCAAGAAGGAGATAAAATTGATCATAAGATTGGTCAATTATATTTCAAAGCTAATCAAAAACTTAATGAAAATAAGGAATTAACTTCTAATGTTGATGATTTGATTCAAAAATACGAGAAAGGTGACGATGCCGAACTTAATAAAATTTTTGAAAATGTTGTTTCTCAATGTATTAATGGGGTTAAAGAAACATTATCTAGAATGAATATAATTCATGATGATTTTGTTTGGGAAGGTCAATTTGTACGAGATGGTACTGTTGATAAAATTACAGATGAACTATATGAAATAGGTTATGCTAGAAAAAGTGATGTTTTATACCTTGATTTAACTGAATGGGATATAGATAAAGAGTTAGTTCTTAGAAGAGCTAATGGAACTTCATTATATTCAACTAGAGATATTGCTTATCATATCCATAAATGTCAACAAGGGGATATTGTTCTTGATGTTCTTGGTGCTGATCATAAATTAGCATTTAAACAGGTTAGTCTTGCATTAGAAATTTTAGAAGTTGTTGAACCAAACAGTGATGAGCTTGAAGTTGTATTCTATGAATTTATTAATTTACCTGATGGTTCAATGTCTACAAGAAAGGGTATTTTTGTTTCTGTGGATGATTTAATTGATGAAGCTGTTTCAAGAGCTAGAAAAGAGTTAGATGAAAGACGTCCTGATTTATCTGATGAAGAGTTAAATAATATTTCTGAAGAAATTGGTATTGGAGCTATTAGATTTTATATTGCAAGATTATCTCCAGAAAAACCTATTACTTTTAAATGGGATGAAGCTTTAAGTTTTGAAAGAGGTTGTGCTTCTATTCAATATGCTCATGCTAGAGCTTGTAAATTACTTAAAAAAGCTGGTGATAAGGAACTTTCAATTGAAGATAATTGGTCACCTGATGATGTAGAGAAAGATTTAATTAGGAATTTAGCTAAGTTCCCTGAAGTTATTGAGAATTCTGCTTCTTCAAGACATGTGCATCCTATTGCTCAATATTGTCAAGATTTATCTAGTGCTTTTAATAAATTTTATAAATCTGAACAAGTATTAGGGTCTGAATTTGAAGGGGTTAGATTAAACATTGTTAAAAAATCCCAAATAACTCTTAAAAATGCTTTAGATTTATTAGGAGTACCTGCTCCTGAAATGATGTAAAAAATAGGTTTTTTAATAATTTAAATTTTTTGGTTTAAATTATTAATTTTTTTTTTTTATTTATTAGATTTTATATTTTATTTTGTTGGTTTTTCACTTGCATTTTCTTCATAGTCTTTCATATAAGAATCGTTGTTTGGTTTTATTGCTGTTTTAATTACTCCACCTATTGCTTTTAAAAGGGCCATTCCATCTTGTCTGACTTGACTAATAATGTAACCGGGTCTTAAATAAAATTTTATGAAAGCCATAGTTTGTAATCTTCTTAAATCTTTCATTGAGCAATCTACTGTTTCTAATATTGGGGAGATTAAAGTATACTTAGACCAATCTTTAACTTTGATTAAATTTTTCTCGAATGCTTCTTTATAAAATCTTGTCCCTGGGTATGGGGTAGCTAAACTAAAAATTGCATAATTAGGTTTTAAGTCATGAACAAATTTTATAGTTTTATTAATACTTTCTTTAGTGTCTCCAGGCATTCCCATTGCTACAGAAGCTATTGTTCTAATATCCTTTTCTCGGGATATTTTAAATGCATGTTGTATTTTTTCTATTGTAGTACCTTTATGCATTTCATCTAATGATTGTTGATCTGCAGATTCAACACCTAAAAATATGGTTATACATCCAGATTCTTTCATTATGTCTAATAATTCTTCATCTAAATTATCAACACGTGCGGTACAACCCCACATAATGTTTAAATTTCTAGCCATTATTTCGTTACATATTTCTTTTACTTTACGTTTGTTTAGTGTGAAAGTATCATCGAGGAATGCTATTGTGTCGATGTCATAGTTGTTTTTTAAATATTCTATTTCATCTACAATATTTTTTGTACTTCTGCTTCTTATTCTTCTTCCATGCATGGCTGCTGATGAACAGAATGAGCATTGATTTGGACATCCTCTTGTTGTTATCATTGTTGTCATATGGGTTGTAACATCTAACATACGATATTTGTCCATAGGCATTAAATGTAGTGCAGGGTATGGTAATGTATCTAAATCTTGGATAACTTCTCTGTCATTGGTCACTATAGTTTTTTCACAATCATTTTTGTCTTTAAATACAAGCCCATCAATGTTTGATAAGTCAGTATTGTTTTCAAGTGCTTGTGCTAATTCTACTATAGTGTTTTCTCCTTCTCCTCGAATTACAATATCTATATTTGGGTTTTCTATAATTTCGTTGTAAGTGAAAGTAGGGTGATAACCACCGATAGCTACAATTGTGTTAGGTAATATTTTTTTCACTACTGCAGCAGTTTCTAATGCTGTTCCTATTGTTGGTGTAAGTGCAGTTAATGCAACTAAATCGGGTTTTCTTTCTAATAATTCTTGTTCTATTTCTTGGTATGTTAAATCTAATGCGGATGCATCTAAAATATCCACTGGTATGTTATTTCTTTCAAGCATTGCTGCCATGTAACCTATACCGAGAGGTGGAGCTATAACTCCAATGAATTTGTATTTAGATTTGTAATGAGGTGGATTTATAAAAGTAACATTCATTTTATCAAGTCTTTAATATTTTTTATTAAGTAAGTATTTATCATATTTTCCTTTTATAAATATTACTATAAATAATTATTTTGTTTATAATTTATGGATTAGTAATACATCGTTTTTTGCATTTTTAACTACATTTTCTGCTACGCTACCTAAGAATAATTTATCTAATCCGCTTTTTCCTGAACTTGCAATAACAATTAAGTCCACATTTTCTTCTTTAGCTACTTCTATTATAGATTTTGCAGGGGATCCTGTGACTACTTTTGTACTTATTTTTACATTTGCATTAATTTTTTCTTTCATGTTTGCTACATTTTCTTCAGCATTTTTAGAAAGAAGGGTGTTTAAATTACTTATATCGTCTTCATTTGATAATTGGAGTGTTATTATATTACTTGCAACAGATAATAGTATTAATTCTCCTTTTTCTTTGTCGATTATGTTTAATGCGGTTTCTATTTCTTTATTAGCGTTTTTTGAACCATCGGTTGGTAATAAAATTTTTTGATACATTTTTCCACCAAGTTTTTTTATTTATTTTATTCCTATTTTTTTATTATTATTATTTTATTTTATTTTTTTTATTAATTTATCGATTTTTTTCAAATAAAATTGTTTGATTAAAAATTAAAATTTAGAATAAGAATTTTTTCTAATTTATACTTATTTTTAGTTTAAAATTAGATTTTTTTTTTAAGTTATTTGTTTAGGTGAAAAAAGGGGGAATTTAAAGATTTTATTTTATTTTAAAAAATAATACATTACTGCTTTTTGGGCATGTAATCTGTTTTCAGCTTCATCTATAACAACAGATTGGGGTCCGTCTATAACATCACTTGTTACTTCTCTTCCACGAATAGCCGGTAAACAATGCATAAATATTGCATTATCATTAGCTAATTCCATGAGTTCTGAGTTGACTTGGTAATTTGCGAAGTCATGTAATCTTTTTTCTGTTTCTTCCTCATCACCCATACTAATCCAAACATCAGTGTATATAACATCTGCACCTTTTACAGCATTTTTGACATCAGAGGTTATATTAATTTCAGATCCATAATTATCCGCTATTTTCAATGATTCTTCAATAATTTCTTCATTTGGTTGGTATCCAATTGGGCAAGCAACTGTAATATCCATTCCTAAACAAGCACAAATTAAAAGTAATGAATTACAAACATTATTCCCATCACCAACATAAACAAATTTTCCATCAAAATTTCCTAAATGTTCTTTGACAGTTAACATATCTGCTAATGCTTGACAAGGATGTTCTATATCAGTTAATCCATTAATAATTGGAACAGTGGCTTCTTGTGAAAACTCAACAACATCTTTATGATTAATAGCTCTAATCATTATTCCATCTACATATCTACTAATAACTTTAGCTGTATCTGCAATAGGTTCTCCTCTACCCATTTGGATATCATTATTAGAAAGGAATAATGCTTGTCCTCCTAATTGGTACATACCAACTTCAAAAGACACTCTAGTACGTGTAGATGATTTTTGAAAAATCATAGCTAATGATTTCCCTTTTAATGGTTTATCCTCTATGTTTCCTGCTTTAAAATCAATAGCTAAATTTAAAATGTCTACAACTTCGTTTTCAATATCTTTTATTGATAATAAATTTTTCATTTAAAATTTCCCCGTTTAAAAAAATAATTTTCAAAATAAAGTTTTTAATTAATTAGTATAAATTTGTTAAAAAAATTATCATGTTTTTATAATAAGTTATACTATTTCATTTTTTTAATAATTAAAACTTTCGTTTAAAATAAAATATTTTAAAAAAAATAGGAGAGTAGGAATATCTTATTAACTTTTTATATTCCTAAAATTTGATGCATATGTTTTACTCTTTTGTTAATAAGAGTATCTGTACCTACATCTTTTCTATGATAAACATTTCCATTTATAAATTCACAAGCTTTTTCAGCTTTTTTTTCTGCTTCAGAAATTGATTCACCTTGAGCCACTACTCCTAAAGCTCTTGAACCAGATAAATAGATTCCATCATCTTTTTGATTAACTGCTGCATAGAATACATTTGCACCGATTTCATGAATTTTTTCTTCATTAATATCTATCTTAGTATTATTATATTTTGTATTTGGGTACCCATCTGGAACAATATATTTACAAACACTAGCTTTATCTTCAAATTCAACTTTATTTAAATTATTATTAATAATGTCTTTACATACATCTATCATTTTAGTTTTTAATAATGGAAGAACATTCATAGCTTCGGGATCTCCGAATCTAGCGTTATACTCTATTAATCTAGGTCCATCGGCACATAACATGAATTGCCCATATAAAATTCCTTTATATGGTTCTGTTTCTTTAGCAATTGCTTCAATGGTTTGTTGCATAATGTTTACTGCAATATCATAATTTTCTTTTGATAAAAATGGTAGTAATCCTCCTTTATCAGAATATGAACCCATACCTCCAGTAATATCTCCTTTATCTCCTTCAAGAGCTTGAGGATGATCTTGTGCAGCAGGCATTGGTGCTAGGTGTTTTCCATCACAAAATGCTTGTATTGTAAACTCTTCACCAATTAATCTTTCTTCAATAATAACTTGAGCAAATCCGCCCATTGCATTGTCCATAACTTCCTTTGCATAAGCTTTTGCTTCATCATTATTTTTTAAATGTTCACCTACAATTTTTACTCCTTTACCTCCAGTTAATCCTACTGGTTTAACTACGGCATCTTTATCAAAACTGTCTAAAAACTTACTAATATCTTCATAGTTGTCGAATACTTTATAAGTTAATGAACCAGGAATTTCATATTTTTCAAATAAATTTCGCATGAATGATTTATCAGTTTCAATTCTTGCAGCTTCTTTTTTAGGACCTACACATTTAATTCCATTTTTTTCAAGTTCATTTACAATTCCTTTCCCTAATGGACTTTCTGGTCCGATAACAGCTATTTCTATTCCGTTTTCGCTAGCATATTTAGCTACTTTTTCTATTTCTTCTTCAGAACCTTGTTTAAAATTTGCAATTTTTGAAATTCCAGGATTTATTTTTCCTGTATATGCATATAATTCAACATCATTTTTCAATGCATTACAAATGGCGTGTTCTCTTGCTCCAGTTCCGACAACTAAGACCTTCATCTTCTTTTAATCTCCATTATTTTTTTTCGTATTATGTATATAAATTTAAATAAATTATATTTCTTTTTATGTATTTTTTTAATTAAAAAACTTTTTTATAATATATTTATATTAATATTGAAATACAATATTAACATATTATAATTAATTTTATATTAATAATTTATAATAAGAGAAAGTTAAGTAGGTGCTATAAAATTGAAAGGCGGAGAAGCCATAATAAAATCTTTGAAGGAACAAGGAGTAGATACCATTTTTGGGTATCCTGGTGGTCAAACTATACCATTTTATGATATGTTATATGATTCTGATTTAAAACATATTTTAGTTAGACATGAACAAGGTGCTGTTCATGCTGCAGAAGGTTATGCTAGAGCTTCAGGGAAAGTTGGAGTTTGTGTTGCTACTTCTGGACCTGGGGCTACTAATTTAGTTACTGGAATTGCTGATGCGTTTATGGATTCAACTCCACTTATTGCTATTACTGGTCAAGTTCCAGTTCATTTAATTGGTAATGATGCTTTTCAGGAGGCTGATATTGTTGGTATTACAATGCCTGTAACTAAACATAGTTATCAAGCTAAATCTGCTAATGAAATACCTTCTATTATTAAATCTAGTTTTGAAATTGCTAGTACTGGTAGACCTGGACCAATTTTAATTGATGTTCCTAAGAATGTTCAAGAAGGTGAAATTACTGAATATGTTGATGATTTGATTTCAACTCCAGGTTATAATCCAACAATTAAGGGTAATATCAAACAAGTTAAAAAGGCTGCAGAATTAATTAAAATGTCTAAAAAACCTATGATTTTAGCAGGTGGTGGGGTAATAATTTCTGGAGCTTCTCATGAGCTTGATATTTTATCTAATTTAATTAATGCGCCTGTTATGACTACTTTAATGGGTAAAAGTGCTATTCCTGAGGATCAAGATAATTGTCTTGGAATGTTAGGTATGCATGGTAGAGAAGTATCTAATTTGTCTGTTAATAAAAGTGATCTTTTAATTGCAGTTGGGTGTAGATTTTCTGATAGGACCACTGGAAAATTAGATGAATTTATACCTAATACTAAAGTTATTCATATAGATATTGATCCTGCTGAAATAGGTAAAAATGTTGATGTTGATGTTCCAATTGTTGGTGATGCTAAAAATATTTTAGGTTCTATTGTAGATGAATTATCTGGATTTAAATCTAATAATGATTCTATGAATTGGTTTAATAATATATTAGAATGTAAAAATTCTTTCATTCCTAGAGTATCTTATAATAGTACTCCTTTAATGCCTCAAGAAATTTTTAAAGAGATTAATGCTTCTGTTACACCAGATACTATACTTACTGCTGATGTTGGTTTAAATCAAATGTGGGCTGCACATTTTTATGATTCAACTAAACCTAGAACATTTATTACTTCTGGTGGTTTGGGGACTATGGGTTTCGGTTTTCCTGCTGCTATTGGTGCTAAAGTTGCAATGCCAGATAATCCTGTACTTTCCATTGTTGGTGATGGGGGATTTTTAATGGTTAATCAGGAATTAGCTACTATTAAAGAGTATGATATTCCAGTTATAGTTGCAATACTAAATAATCGTAAATTGGGAATGGTTTATCAATGGCAAAATCTTTTGTATGATCAACGTTTATCTGAAACTGATATGGGTAATACTCCTGACTTTGTTAAGTTAGCAGAAAGTTATGGTGTTGCTGGTCAAAGAATAACTGATACTGAAGAAACAGGTAAAGCTGTAAGTAAAGCAATTAAAGATAATGAATCTATTGTTTTAGATATTGTTATTAAAAAAGATGAATTTTTACCAATGGTTCCTCCTGGTGCTGCTGTTGATGATATTCTTGGTGAATTTAAGCATGAATGTGATGTTTGTAATAATGGTGGTGATTAAATGAATGATTATGATGATAGTAATCAATTTCATATAATTAGTACATTAGTTGAAGATAAACCGGGTGTTTTACAAAAAGTTTCAAGTTTATTTACAAGAAGAGGTTTCAATATTGAAAGTATCACTGTAGGTCGTTCTGAAGTTCCTAATCTTTCTCGTATGGTTATAATTGTTAAAGGGGATTATAAAGTTTTGGAACAAGTAATTAAACAATTAAATAAACTTGTTGATGTTGTAAAAGTTAAAGATTTAGAACATAATCATTCTGTTTCTAGAGAATTATGTTTGATTAAAGTTAAATCTGAGGATGAAAAATCTAAATTAGAAATTATGCAGTATGTAAATATTTTCAGAGCTAAAGTTATTGATATTTGTGATAATAGTTTAATTATAGAAGTAACTGGTGATGTTGGTAAAATTAATGCTTTAATTAATTTACTTAAATCTCATGGTATTAAAAAGATTGCTAGAACTGGTTCTACTGCTATGGCTCGTGGAAATTATTAATTAATTTTTATATTTCATTAATTAAATTTTTGAGGTATATAATATGATAATTGATAAAGTATTAGAAAATAATCAAAATTTTGTAGAAAATTTTGAAGGTGAAGAATTAGGTCATTTGCCTAAAATGAATCTATGTATTGTAACTTGTATGGATACTCGTCTAACTAATTTTTTAGAACCTGCTTTAGGTATTGATAGAGAGGATGCAAAAATTATTAGAAATGCAGGTAATACTATTGTTGGTGAAGATGTTATAAGATCTGTTGCAGCAGCTGTTTACTCTTTAGGTTGTGAAGAAGTTATGGTTATTGGACATACTAATTGTGGTATGAAAAATGCTAATGTGGATAAGATTAAATCTTCAATGATTGAAAAAGGTGTACCTGAAGAAGAAATCAATAAAGTTGATTTAAGTAAATGGATTGGGTCTATTGAAGATGAAGAAATCAATGTTATTGAAACAGTGAAAAAAATTAAAGAACATCCTTTAATTGCTGATGGAATTATTGTTCATGGTTTAATAGTTGATATTGTAACTGGTGAATTAAAAGTTTTAGTTAAAGGTTAAATTTAATTTTTTTACTTTTTTTATTTTTTTAAATCTATTCAATTTTTAATTGACTTTTGAACTTTTGGCTCTGTCAAAAACTTAGTTGATTTTATTTTTTGAAATATTTTGACTCATAATTTTTTTAAGCTTTTTTATGGCTTTAATTATGATTTAGAAATAGTAAATTTAATATATTAAGTGGAGCTA